>Ga0100385_1001121_pt1 | contig 28362 bp, 15 predicted proteins | sample CryGeymeta201509_FD_81543 | JGI IMG/M metagenome (GOLD analysis project Ga0100385, IMG submission 81543) | Groundwater microbial communities from Crystal Geyser aquifers in Utah, USA - Crystal Geyser metaG 2015-09 | ecosystem: Environmental > Aquatic > Deep subsurface > Groundwater | place: USA... | reverse complement strand
CAGCCTGTCGGGCTTAGAAAGTTAACGACCTGAGAACTGGATAAAATCAACCTCAAGAACGGAAGTATGCGATGAGTTGAGACTGAATGTGCCTGCAGGAGACTTTATTGAGAATGAGTAAGAGAATTTAAAGGACACCCACTAGAAAATCCCGAATAAGAACTTGAACGTGCGGAGGGCCTGCTTCCCACACGTGATCTCGTAGCCGGAGCACTTTACGAACTTGGATCCATCCGGGCTCCTCTTGACGTGGTAAAAGGCTGCGCTTTGCTTGCCTGTTGGAATAGCGGGAAAAATTGATTGCTTCATGAACAATACAAAAGCTACATCTTTCACGCCGCTGCTGCCGTAGCTCCATGGCACTCCTGCGGAAACGACTCCCACGGAAAGACGGCAGCAGCGCCAGGCCCAAGCTCAACACCCCTTCAACCAGCAACTGAACAACAACCAATTAACAACAGAATACTGCTTCCTGTTTCTTGCATTAGTTAGTTGAACGCGCGTATCTTCGATGCGACTGAAAAAGCTTATATTAGTCTTATACCTGTTTACACTCGTCAGCAATCCATCGGCTGCCCAGCAAGATGGCCGCGCGACGCAGGAGACGTCCGGCATCGCTGGCGCCGGGCAGGTGGATGCGGCTGCGAGTGCGGACAGTGCCGCTGATGTGCTCGAACTGCAGGCGGCTATCGATCAGGCGCTGGCGTTTAATCTGGGTCTCGCCACCGCCCGTTACCGACCTGCCAATGCCCGCGAGGAGATACTCATTGAGGAGTCTGCCTTTGACCCGACCTGGTTTGGCGCGGCGTCTTTACAGGAGCAGCAAGCGGCAGCGGCTGCGAGCACGCTTGACTCGGCTTCGACGCCGCAGAGCGAGAGCCGCCAGGCCCGGATCGGTCTGGATCAGCGTCTATCCACCGGTGCGACGGTAAGCCTGGAATCGGACCTGGGCCGCCGCGCTTCCAACAACAATGCCGCGCGCAACCCTGACTACGGTTCCAGCGTGGGGCTGAGCCTGCGTCAACCGCTGCTGCGTGATGCCGGGACCCGCGTCAATCTGGCCCCACTGGCCCGCGCCCGGCTGAGCCTCGATCAATCCATCTTCGAGCTGCGCTCCGCCATCCTGGACGTGATTGCCGAGACTGAAATTGCGTATTGGAACCTGGCTGCTGCCCGCGCTGACGCCGCCCTGATCGGCTCCAGCATCGAACTGGCGACCAATCTGCTGGAGGAAAACCGCGAGCGGGAACGCCTCGGCCTGGTCACCCCGCTGGAAGTGCTGCAGGCCGAGACCGAGCTGATCAACCAGCAGGAACAACTGATCCGGGCGGAGCAGGCCATCGACGATGCCCAAGACTCGCTGCGGCGCGTCATGGGCAACAGCTCTTTTTTGAAAAATCTGGACGCCGATGCCTTGCCGGTCCGCGCCTTACCGACAGCGATGCCAGCCCTGCGGCCGCTGGATACGGTGGTGCAGGACACAATTCTCTCCGATGCCGATGCCCGCGCCCAGGAAAAAGCCGTTGAAGTGCAGCGCATCAACCAACTGCTGGCCGAAGATGCCACCCGCCCCGACTTGAGTTTGGTGGGCGGTATCGACTACCTCGGCCGCGACAGTGACGGCCTGACCGCTTACGAGGGAGCCTATCAGGCGGACGGCTACAGCTGGAGTCTGGGGCTGGAGCTGCGTGTGCCCTGGGGCTTCCGCGAGGCCAAAGCACGCAGCCGCCAGGCCACCCGCAATGTGGAGCGGGAAACAATTGTGCTCTATGATCTCAAGCAACAAAAAGCCCTGGCCGCCCGCAATGCCTGGCGCGCAGCCCGCACCGGCCTCAAGCGGATCGAAGTCACCAGCCAGGCGCTGCGGCTGAACGAAGAGGCTTTTGAACAGGAACGCGCCCGCTACGGCTCGGGTCTGGTAGCTTATCGTCAGGTGTTGGAGGCACAGCGTGACTTCGACCAGGCCCGTAGTAATTATCTGGCTGCGATCATTGACACCACCCGCGCATCGGTTCGTCTTAGCCGGGTCGATGGCACCATCCTGGAACGCAACGGCTTTACCTGGGAGGTGCTGGACCCACTGAGTCGCGCGACCCCGCAACTGGAGGACCATCCGCTACTGATGCCGATCGAGACCGACTAATGAAACGTATTTTAACTATCCTATTCATCCTCGCCCTCTTGGCTGGTGGCATTTACGCGATCGCCACTTTTATGCCGCGCACGGGTGAGCATGCAGATGACCGTATCCGCACCGATACGGTTCGGCTGCGGGACATCAAGAGCGTCGTCAATGCCAGTGGCGAAGTGCTGCCCCTGCTCAGCAGTATGGTAAAGTCGGAAATCAGTGGCCGGATCGAGCGCCTGCACGTCAAGGAGGGCGATGCCGTCGCGCGCGGAGATCTGCTGCTGGAACTCGACCGTGCCAGCCTCTTGACGCGTGAGCGTGAAGCAGAGCGCAACCTGGAGTCCGAAGCACTCCGGCTGGAAAAGGCCCGCCGGAATTTTGTGCGTCTGCAGGAACTCCATGCCAAAAAATTTGTTGGCGAGCAGGAGTTTCTGGATGCGGAAACCGATTACAAACTGGCCCAACTTAATCTGGAAATCGCCCAGGCCCGGCTGGAGGATGCCCAGGAGGATATCGCCAAGACTTCGATTATGGCTCCCCACGACGGGATGATCACCCTGTTGGATGTGGTTGAAGGCCAGGTCATCTCGGGGGCAACCTCGGTCAATAACGGCACCGACTTATTGACGCTGGCACAACTCGACCAGCTCTACCTGGAAGCCAGTATCAACGAAGTCGATGTCGAGAAACTGGAGCTGGGCCGACAGGCGCAGATCACCTTTGATGCGATTCCTGATTTCACCATCGATGGTGAGATTAGCGTGATTGCAGCCTCCGCCCGGCGCGATGACAATATCCGGGTTTTTCCCATCGAAGTGGTGTTTGAAGTGGCGGATGCGCGGGTCCGCCCGGGGATCAGTGCCTCGGTCGAGATCCCGGTGGCCAATGCCGAAAATGTGCCCTCGGTTATTTTATCGGCAGTGTTTAACGAAGATGACGGCAGCAGCTACGTCTTCCTGAAAAATCCTGCCGGCTGGGAGCGCCGGAGCGTTGAGGTCGGCATCAATAATTTACAGTATGTTGAAATCAAGACCGGCTTGGCGCCCGACGATGTTGTCGCCTTGAGCCGTCCATTGCAGCACCGCCTCGAACAATGAGTCCAGCCGGTGAGATTTTTGCGCTTTCGGACATCCGGCGCACGTATAAAGTGGGCAACGAGCTGGTGCATGCACTGGACGGTGTGGACCTGAAGATCCACGACCGTGAGTTTCTAGCGGTGGTCGGCACCTCGGGCTCGGGCAAGTCCACCCTGATGCACACACTCGGTTTCATGGACAGTCCGACTGCGGGCCGGATGGTTTTTGAGGGACGCGATGTGTCCTCCATCGGGCGCAGTGAGCGGGCCCGCCTGCGCGCCTCCCGCATCGGCTTCGTTTTTCAGGCCTTCAACCTGCTGCCCCGTCTGAGCGTGCTGGATAATGTCATGCTGCCGCTGGTGTATAGCCGCGATCAGATCAAGGACAAGCGGGGCCGGGCTTTGAGTGCGCTTGAGCGCGTGGGTATGCAGCACCGCTGCACCCACACACCCAATCAACTCACCGGCGGCGAGCGGCAGCGGGTCGCCATCGCCCGCTCGCTGATCAACCAGCCGCGCTTGATCCTGGCCGATGAGCCGACCGGTAATCTGGACAGTAAAAACCGCAGCAAGATTATGGACCTGTTTGCCTCGCTGCTGGATGAGGGAATCACGCTCGCGGTGGTTACCCACGACGATGAGGTGGCCCATTACGCCCAGCGCCGCATCCGCATGCAGGACGGTAAAATTATTGCGGACGAGACAAGGGCCCGACACGCATGAATCCACTCGGCGACATCATCAACGGTGCCAGCAATGGCCTGGCTGAGGTCTGGGCCAACAAGGTGCGTTCGCTGCTCTCGATGAGCGGCATCATCCTCGGCGTGGCGGCGCTGGTGGCGATGGTCGGCATCGTCCAGGGCATGCTCACCAATATGCGGGCCTCGTTTGAAATGAGCGGCGGGATCCTGCGGCTGGAGGTCGTGCCCCGCGACGCACCGGAATCACAGCAGCATATCGCCGGCATATCTCCGGGCATGACCTGGCGTGACATCGGGGCGATCCAAAAAGCCATCCCGCTGGCCGCTTACGTCACCCCCGAAGTGGATATGCGCTGGGAGCGCTTTATCGTCGATGGGCGGCGCGAATTCGCCTTTCTGCGCGGTGTGAGTCCGGACTTTATCGATATTTATCGGCGTGAACTCGAGTTCGGACGTTTTATCGCGGACTCGGATATTGCCAATAAAAGCCCGGTCATCGTCATCGGCTCAAATATACGCGATGCCTTCTTTCGCGACGAGGTCAACGCGGTAGGCCGGCAAATCCGGATCCGCAACCAGATCTATACCATAATCGGGCAATTTGCGCACATGGAGGCGATGGTGGGAGGCCGCAACAGTCTGCGCTGGCAGAACCGCATCAACTACATCCCCGCCACCACCGCCATGGCACGCTACCGGGGCAACGACAGCATTGATAGCATGGAGATTCTGGCCGACCGGGTGGAGGACCTGCCCGATTTGATTGAACAGGTCAGCAACACCTTGACCCAAACCCACCGCGGCATTCAGGACTTTGAAATCCGCACCCAGGAGGAGCAATTGCAGGAAATGCGTAAACTGGAGAATTCTTTCACCTACTCATTGGGAGGGATTGCCGCCATCTCGCTGCTGGTCGGGGGGATCGGGATTATGAACGTCATGCTCGCCTCCGTCAGCGAACGTATTCGTGAGATTGGGGTGCGCAAGGCGATCGGTGCCCGCAGTCACGATATCTTCATTCAGTTTCTATCTGAAGCCGTCGTGATCAGCGTGGTGGGTGGCCTGCTCGGACTAGCCGCCAGCGTGGGACTGCTGCACGCGGCGCGAGACTTCATCCCGCAGGGGGAAAGCATCCAAACCGTGCCGGTTACCGCCATGGTTTACGGCTTCGCCTTCAGCAGCACCATCGGCCTGCTCTCCGGCATCTACCCTGCCCTGCGCGCTGCCCGGCTCGACCCGATTGATGCCCTGCGTTATGAGTAGTGCTTTTTCCGTGGCGTCCGCTTGCCGGACGCCGCCACCGGTAGCTGCAGCATCCGCCGCAGGCCAAAACCGCAACAGCGCCCGGCGAGCGGGCACCACAGGTCTGGGCTCATTCCGGCGACGCTGCATCCAGGCCGTGCCCCCCGGAGTTCCGCCAGGTCGGCCGCAAGATGCTCACGACTCAACTCACATTCCCCGCCACTGGTGAGGTCCTTGACTTTAACCGCGCCTCTGGCCAGCTCTTCGTCGCCATAAATCAGTGCAAAGCGGGCCCCGGATTGATTGGCCGCCTTAAACTGTTTCCCAAAAGCTTGCTGCTTGAATGGGTAGTTCACCTGGTATCCAGCCGCCCGCAGCACAGCGGCATCCAGCAGCGCCGCCTGGCGTTCCGGTGCACCACCGATGATCATGAAAAACTCGGGCGCATCCAGGATTTTCGGCAGCAGCCCCTTCGACTCCAGCAAATCAGCCAGAGTGACATCGCCCATCGCAAAACCGACCGCCGGAACGTCCGGACCGCCCAGTTTTTTGACCAGTGCGTCGTAGCGGCCCCCGCCAGCCAGCGCCCGGCCCTCGCCGCTGGCCTCAAAGGCTTCAAATACAAAGCCGGTGTAATACGCCAGGCCCCGCACAATACCCAAATCGATGTGCAGGTATGCGCCCAGCCCGGCCGCCGTCAGCTGCCCGATTAAAACCGTCCACTCGGCCAAACGCTGCTCCGCTGCCTGCTGGCGCACTCCCTCCAGCGGCAAATCCTGCACAAAGGCCCGCAGCGCTGCGAAATCGCGGATAGCAGTCAAACGCTCCACCTGCTCCAGAAATGCTGCCGCATCGTCGCCCAGAATGGCCTCCAGTTTTTCCAGCGTTTTGGGCCGTTCGGTCCGCTCCAGCTTATCCACGATGCCCAGCACCGCCGCGCTGGCTTCCGCATCCAGTCCTTCCGAGGCCAGCATCAGTAACCATAAATCCCGGTCACTCAGCCGAACCTTGAAGTCGGCACTGCCGAGGCCAAAGGATTGCAAAGTCTGGATCAAAAGGCACAGCAGCTCGGCATCGGCCGCCGGACCGGCTTCACCAAAAATATCTACATTGAATTGATAGAAGGCCCGCAGGCGGCCCTTCTGCGGGCGTTCATAACGGTAATGCTCGCCCACGTTAAACCACTTCACCGGACGCTTCAGACTGTTCGCCTTGGCACCAATCAGGCGTGCCAGCGAGGGCGTCATCTCCGGCCGCAAGGCAACCGCCCGTCCGCCGCGGTCCTCGAAATTAAACAGTTGGCCCACGATCTCCTCCCCGGATTTCTCGATATAAAGCTCCAGCGGCTCCAGCACCGGAGCATCATACTCACTGAAGCAGTAGGCCCGCGCCATCCGGCGCCACTGCGAAAAGATGTAATTTCTCCGGCTGCAAGCCTCCGGATAGAATTCCCGGAACCCCGGTAGCGATTCAAATTGCATGGTCGACCCTTCCGGCGTTGCTGCGCTGCCGCAGAGGCTTACGCCTCATCGTCACCCAGATCCAGCTCACCCAATTGTGCTTTCAACTCCTTGCCGGCTTTGAATTTAATCACCGCCCGCTTTGGAATCACCACATCGGTTTCCGGCTTGTTCGGGTTGCGCCCAATCCGTGACTTGCGGATTTGCACCTCAAATACACCGAAGTTCCTGAGCTCCACATTTCGCCCCTCACTGAGTGCATGCGCAATCGCGTCCAGCGTTAGTTGCACGGTTTCGCGGATTTCCTTTTGGGGGAAACCTGTGCTGTCATAAATGTCGAGGACGATATCGCGTTTGGTTAGATTCTTGGACATACTGAATGTGCGGCTTGCTTGAGGGAAAATTGAAAGATACTGTTGCAGCGATACTTCGGATAGGATTATCTCTGTCAAACCAGAAACATGAAAGATAAAGAACCAAGCAATCCCTTTGAGGAAATACAACAGCAATTGAAGGATCTGTTCAAGGATTCCAACGTCAAGGTCTCGGCACATGCCTTTCGTCCCGGTGATCTGGAGGACGAGGAATCGCCGCTGCCCCCGCAGACGGATGCAGCGGACAAAAAAGAGCAGACACTGGAACTCATCCGGAATTTCCGCCTCAAGCCCAAAGAGATCCGCGACCATCTCAACCGTTTTGTGATTCGCCAGGACGAGGCTAAAAAAGTGCTCTCGGTCGCCATCTGCGACCACTACAACCACGTGCGCCGGATACTCAGCGGCAAGTCCGGTCTGGCCGCCGAATATTCCAAGCAGAATATCCTGCTGCTGGGGCCGACCGGCGTCGGCAAAACCTACCTGATCAAAAACATCGCCCGCCTGATCGGCGTCCCCTTCGTCAAGGCGGATGCCACCAAATTCTCGGAAACCGGCTACGTCGGCTCGGATGTCGAGGATCTGGTGCGCGACCTGGTCAAAAGTGCCAATGGAGACATCGAACTGGCTGAGAACGGGATTATCTTCGTCGATGAAATCGACAAAATTGCCAGCGAGGGCAGTATCGGGGGGCGCGACGTCTCCGGCCGCGGCGTTCAGATCAACCTGCTCAAGTTGATGGAAGAGACCGAGGTTAACCTGTTCAGCCCCACCGATATGATGGCACAGATGCAGGCAGTCATGGAGATGCAGCGCGGCGGAAAACCTAAAAAACGAACCATCAATACCCGCAACATACTTTTCATCGTGAGCGGTGCCTTTGATAAGCTGGCAGACTCGATTAAAAAACGTGTCGTCAGTAACGAACTTGGTTTTGGTGCAACACCCGCCGCCGGCGATGAGGACACCGCCGTTTACCTGCGCCAGGCGCAAACCCGCGACTTCATCAAATACGGCTTTGAACCGGAATTTATCGGTCGCATCCCGGTGCGGGTCGCCTGCAGTGCGCTCTCGTCCGACGACCTGGCCCACATCATGACCACCTCCGAGGGCAGCGTCCTGAATCAATACCACGACGATTTCAAGGGTTACGGCATCGACTTCTCGATCTCTTCCGATGCGATCATCGCCATCGCAGCAGCGGCCAGCAAAGAGGGCACGGGAGCCCGGGGGCTGATGACCGTGTTGGAGCGCATCTTCCGCGACTTCAAGTTTGAGTTGCCCTCCACCGCGATCAAACACTTTGAAGTCACGCCCGCCACAATCGATGATCCCCCGGCCTGCCTGCAGCAATTGAAAGAGAAAAACGCCCACCTCCAGCGCGACGTGTTCATCGACGATATCCGGCACTTCGCTGCGGCCTTCGAAAAAGCCCACGGATTTACGCTCGAATTCAAGCCGCTGGCTGTGGATGCCCTGATTCAGGAGTGCCTGGCCATGGACCAGACCATCCAGGCCCGGTGCCAAAAAAAGTTCAGTGATTTTGAGCACGGCTTGAACATCATCTATCGCAATACCGGACAAACTGTTTTTAAAATTGGCAAACTCGCGATTGAGGACCCCGACAAAGAACTCTCCAAGTGGGTCGTCCGCAGCATTGAAAATGTCAAACCGGGCCAAGCGGACTAAAGCGGTTGATGCAAGACGTTCACTCCCGCCAACCACACCAATAAGATGCCACAAGGAGCAGCAGTCAGCCGCATGTTTGCCGGTATCGCAGGCCGCTACGATCTCGCCAATCACCTGCTAAGTGGCGGCATCGATTTCTACTGGCGCCGCGTGCTCACCCGTATGGTGCAGCGCTTCGCGCCTCAGGACGTGGTGGATCTGGCCACCGGCAGTGGCGATGTGGCTTTTAAGCTGCGTGACCGGCTCGGAACGGCGGTGCCCATAACCGGCCTCGACTTTTGTGAACCCATGCTGGAGGAGGCCCGCGCCAAGCGCCAAAAGAAGCCCGCCTATCTGGATCTGCGCTTCGAGTTCGGCGACTGCATGGAGCTGCCGCTGGCGGATGATTCCGTGGATGCGGTCACCATCTCTTTCGGCGTCCGAAATTTTGAGGACCGTCAGCGGGGCCTGCGGGAAATCCTCCGCGTCCTGCGCCCTGGCGGGCGACTCTTTGTGCTGGAATTTTCCCAGCCCGACCGCTGGTTCCGTCCGCTCTACTATTTTTACCTGAAATACATGCTGCCGCGGGTGGCTGCATTGGCCACCGGTGATAAGAGCGCCTACGACTATCTGGCCGGAACCATCGAAAATTTTCCCAGCAAAGAAGCCCTCGCCGGGCAACTCAAACTCGCTGGCTTCGGCACAGTCAACGCCACCGGGCTCACCTTTTCCATCGTGGCGATTCACCAGGCCGAGAAACCGGCTGACCCGTCGCCATGATTAGTCCCTGCCGGTAGTGCTTTAAATTGGAACTTGAAAGGCCAGTGCGGATCACGATATACTATAAAAAGGTCTCAGTTTTTTACTGGCCACGAAAAGATCACCCCGATTAATAATTAGAACTATGAATCAACTGTCCCGTCGTCAATTCGTCAAAGGCCTCACGGCTGCTGGTGCCGTTTCTACGTTTGGTTTTCCTGCTATTATTCGTGCGCAGGGCTTAAATGAAAAGCTGCAGGTCGGCTTTGTCGCTGTCGGCGGCCGCGCCCATGCCCACACACAAGCCTGCCATCGAAACGACCTGCAGTGCATCGCCTTTGCCGAGGTGGACAAACGCCGCTGGGGCGGTGTGCTGGAAAAGGAGGGCTGGGAAAAAGCCAGCGGTTATACGGACTGGCGGGAACTGTTCAAAAACCACGCGGACGAGCTCGATGTGATCTTCGTAAGCACTCCTGACCACAGCCACTTTGCCCCCTCGATGACCGCTGTTTCGATGGGCATCCACTGCTACACGGAGAAGCCGCTCACCTGGTCGGTTAAAGAAGCACAGTTACTGACCGCCGCCTACCAGGCAAATCCTAAAGTTGTCACGCAAATGGGCAATCAGGGCCATGCCATGCAGGGCTGGCGGCTCGCTTACGAATACATCAAGGCGGATGCCATCGGCGAGATTAAGGAGTTCCACACCTGGACCAACCGCCCGGTGTGGCCGCAGGGTGGCGACCGTATCCCGGGCTCCGACCCGGTGCCGGAATACCTCGACTGGGATGCCTGGATTGGACCGGCTCCGATGCGCCCCTGGCTGAAGCCGATCGAACTCGGCGAAGGCAAACGCAAGTCGATTTATCACCCCTTCAACTGGCGTGGCGTAGTTGACTTCGGTGCGGGCGCTCTTGGGGACATGGCCTGCCACACCACCGACGGCATTTACTCAATCATGCAGCCCGGCTATGCCGCCACCGCCGAGCCGATTGAGATGACCGGCCCGGTCACGGATCAGTTCCCGTCCGGCATGGTGGTCAAGTCCACCTACCGTGCGACCAAAGACCGCCCCGGCTTTGCCACCTTCTGGTATGAAGGCTTAAAGACCGACGGCACACCCTACATGCCGGACACCCCGGAAGAACTCCTCGCGGAAGGCCGCGACCTCCCCCGCACCGGCAACTTCGTGATCGGCACCAAAGGCAAGATGCTCGTCACCGGGGACTATTGGGAAGGTCCCCAACTCATCCCCTCCACCCGCCGCGCCGAATTCGGCAAACCGCCGCAACTGCTGGAGCGCTCGCCCGGGCACCACAAAGAATTCTTTATGGCTTGCCGCGGCGAGAAACCACGCGAATTCAGCCAGTCAAACTTCAGCTATTCCGGCCCAATGACTGCCAACGTCCAACTCGGTAACCTGTGCGCCCGCGCCGGTAAAAAGCTCGAACTCGACGAAAACGGCGTCATTACCAATGACCCCAGCATTAATGAGCTGGCCTGGCGCGAGCCACGTCAGGGCTGGGGCCCGCTGGTGCAAAAAATCTAAAGCAGGGTTCGGAACAAGCTCAGCTACCCTGAGTCGGCACCGCGATTTCCCCGCGCAGAATCATTGCTCGACCTTGAGGCGCCAGAACATGCGCGGTTCGTGATCCGTGGCCGGCGTCAGGTAGTAAACCTGGATCTCGTGATCGGAGCCGTCGGCGGTCGGGGCTCCGATCGGATGGACTTGCACGGATCCGGAGCCAAAGTCGGTGAGATCGAGTCCAGCTTCCAGGCCGATGGTGAGGCCCTTCTTGTCAACCGGCACACGTACGTGGACAGTCCGATAGTTCTTCGCGGGGTCGAGACTGGCACCGGGGTCGGTGGCATTGATGCTCGCTCCGGTCGGACTGGAGTTGGCCGGGTTCCATTGGGCTCCAAGGCCGCCGCACGGATCGGCCGGGTTACTGTCGTAGAGGAACTCAATAAGGTTGGGCCAGCCGTCGAGGTCGTAGTCGTTATCGGGAGCCTGATCGCCTTCCGGCACGCCAACAGCATCGAGGTAGGCGGTGAAGGGGTCATCGTTGGAAGTAGCGAAGCCGTTGAGGACCACAAGGCGTGGAATGGTCTCGCCCTTATAGGTCGTGAGGTTGCCCATGCACCAGATCCGCCCGAGGGAGTCGACCCGAATCTTCGGTGGATAGCCGCCATTGAAACCGGTTTCCGGGTCGAAGTCGGGATTGAGTGATCCGTCCTCCTCGATCACGGCGAGGCCGCTGCGGGCGATGCCGGCGTAGGAGGAGAAAGTGCCGGAGATGATGGTGCGACCTCCACCGATGTCGGCGGCCCCGTAAATGCGGTTATTGACGCCGCCGCCGACAGGCCAGGTGCCATCTTTTGTTCCGAGCGGCGAAATCTTCTGTTGATACGGCCAGGACCAGCCGAAGGACAGCACGCCGCCGTCGGCGGTAGGAATGGCCTCGGTGCTTGTCATGCTGCTGGTGTTGTTATAGCCGGCCACGACGGCGCCGGTGGCATCAACCCGCACGATGCGCGACTGCCCGCCCCAGTTATTTGAATGGGCGACCCAGACGGTGCCATCGGCATTGAGTCCAAGATCCTCGACGGTCGTGCTGGCCTGAGAGACGAAACTGGTGTCGACCGATCCGTCGGCGTTGAGGCGCGCCATGTAGGCGGTGCCGGTCTGTCCGCCGACCGAGGTGAAGGTGCCGGCGATATAGACCTTGCCGTTGGCGAGGGGACGAATGACCTGCACATTGCCGACGGGGCCGGTGCCGGGGTCGAAGGCGGCGTCATAGGTGCCGTCGGCATTGACGCGGACGATGCGCTTGGATGAGACCACGGAGCCGTTGAAGTCCAGACTGCCGAAGCCACCGCCGATGTAGATCTTGCCGTCCGGTGCCTGCTCGATGGCGAAGACGTTTCCGTTGCCGCTGACCTGCGGGAAGGTGAGGTCGGCGGTGCCGTCGGTGTTGAACTTGGCGAGGTATCGGCGCGACGCACTACCGCCGGTGTGTGTCACGCTCGTAAAGGCGCCACCGATGAGATAGCTGCCGTCGTCGAAGGGCAGAGCGTCGTTGACGGTGGAGCTGACCGATAGGGGAAGGTTGAGGTCGCGGGCGATGCCGGCCGGGAGCTTTTCGACGTTGAGAACGGCGACGGAGCTGTCGGCGAAGCCGAGGCCGTTGCTGACGCGTACCGTGATGTTGCCGGAATGGGCGACCGTGAGTGCGCTGAGTGTCAACTCACTGGTCGTGGCGCCGGAAACCGCGGCGCCGTCAGTCAGGGCGATGCCGTTGCGATACCATTGGAACATCAGGGGCGACACGCCTTGGGAGGTGACCGAGAAGGTGGCCCCGAGTCCGGCTTCAGTGGTGACGGCGATGGGTTGCGTAAGAATCTCGGGTGCGCCAAGAACGGTGAGAGTCGCCGCCGCAGAGGTTTTGGTCACCATGGTCACGTCATGGGTGACGACGACGCGGTAGGTGTCCGCGTCCGCTTCTTCGACGTTTGCGATGCTCAAGGTGTCGGTAGTGGCACCGCTGATGTCGCCGACGTCGGTCAGATCCACGCCGTTGCGTTGCCACTGGTAGCTGACCGTGTCGGTGGCGGCGGTGGTGACGGTGAACATGGCGGTCTGGCTGGGCTCGACCACCGCGTTGGCGGGATCCTGCACGATGGCGAGCTTGAGGGGGTCACCGTTCAGCAGGGTGAGGCGATCGGCGGTGGTGCCCCGGTAGGTGCTAAACTGTCCGCCGACCCAGATCTTGCCGAGGGGTTGGAGGGCGGCGGCGTAAACCGTGTTGTTGGTGCCGTCTCCGATGGTGAAGGTCGGGTCAATGGAGCCGTCGCTGTTCAGGCGGGCGAGGCGGTTCAGATTTATTCCGTCGAAAGTGGTGAATTGGCCACCGACGATGATTTGTCCGTCGTCCTCCAAGGCAAGCGTCCAGATCGAGCCATTGGCACTGAAGGACATGGAGAGATCCTGCACGCCGTTGGCATCGTAGCGGTAGAGGACGCCGTAATTGGTGCCGGCCAGCCAGCCTCCGTCGGGCATCTGCAGCAGCGCATACGGGTAGCGGAGGTTGCCTGCGGTGGCGGTGAAGCTGGTGTCGTGGCTACCGTCGCTGTTGAAGCGGGCGATGTGGCGGTTGCCGGTGAGGTTGAATGCTCCGCCGGCCACGACTTTGCCGTCGGAGGTGGGGACGACCTGGTAAACGACATTCAGGCCGCTGGTGGTGAAAGACGTGTCGAGTGATCCGTCGGCTTTGAGGCGGCACAGGTAGGCCGCCGAGGTGTCGCCGCCGAAGGACGTGAAGTTCCCGCCCAGGTAGATCCTGCCGTTGGCATCGACCGCGATGTCGTTGACTTCGCTGTTGGCACCGGAGGAAGTGTCAAACGCCGTGTCGAGGGTGAGGTCGGGATTGAGGCGGGCGATGCATTGGCGGGTTGCGCCGCCGATGTAGGTGAACGAACCGCCGACCAGGACGCCACCGTCCGGGGCGAGCGTGAGGCTGAGCACCACGCCGTTGGGGGTTAGGTCGAAGCTGGTGTCGAGGGTGCCGTCGACATTGAGCAGGGCGAGTTCGTCGATGGCCTGATAACTGCCGTTGTTGATCGAGGTGAATTGTCCGCCAACGAGAGTGCGTCCGTCCGGGAGCGGCAGGATGGCGCGGACCGTGTTCTGAAAGGCCATGTTCGCGTAAGTGGGCGCAATGGCGGCTGGCGAAAGGACGACCGTGACGGTCGTAGCGGCACTGGTGATCGATCCATAGGTGTTGGTGATCACCACGCGGTAGGCCCCTGAGTCAGTCACCGCGAGCGGATCGATGGTGAGGGTGGCACCGGTTTCGCCGGGGATGTCGTCACCGTCCTTTTGCCACTGGTAATCGAGGGTGCCGGCCCCCCGGACGGACAGCGAGAGGTTGATGCTGTCTCCGACCTCGAGATCGAAGCCCGGATCGAGTTCCACGAGAATCTCCGGGGCCTCAAGCACGGTGAGGGTGGCGGTGAGGGTGGTCTTCTCCGTGCCGGTGGTGTCATTGGTGACCACCACGTCGTAGTCGGCCTCGTCGGTGAGGTCGGTATTGGCGATCATGAGGGTGTTCGTGTCGGCACCGCTGACGTCGCCGCCGTTGCTGAGAGCTACGCCGTTCTTGCGCCATTGGAACGACATGGGTTCGGCACCGAGGGTGGTGGCGGTGACGGAAAACGTCGCGGTCTGTCCGATATCGACGACCTGGTCGGTCGGTTGGACATTGATGTTGAGGTCGAGCGGGTCGCCGTTGAGACGGACGTATCCGTAGGCGGTAGTGCCGTTGTAGGCGGTGATCGCACCGCCGACCCAGATGGTGCCGTCGGTGTGGATGTCGATGTCGCGGATGGTGCCGGTGATGCCGGTTCCGACATCGAACATGGGATCCTCGGTGCCATCGGGCAGGAGACGGATCAGGCGCTTGCCCTGGTTGTATGCGACGAGAATCTTGCCATTGGCCTGCACATCGAGGGTCAGGAGGCTGTTGTAGGTCATGCCCGGGACCGGAAGAGTGGAGCGGAGCGAGCCGTTCGGATTGAGCACGTAAACCGATTGCAGGTTACCGGCACCGATGGCAATGCTGCCGTCCTCCGCGATGCCCAGGCCAAGGGTGCCGGACATGTTGACCGCGGGATCGAGCGTGAAGCCGGGGTCGGGGGTGCCGTCAGGGTTGAAGACCATCAGGGCACTCTGGGACTTGAGATAGAGCTTGCTTCCTCCGTCGAGGGCCATGGCGTCGATCGAACCGGTGAAGGACGGGTTAAAAGTTGTGTCGGGCGTGCCATCCGGGGCAAAGCGTTTCACATATCCGTTGCCGCCCACGTAGATGTTGCCCGCGCCGTCGACGATCACGTCGATGCTGGCGGAGTTGAAAAAGCCGCGGTTGGCGGCGAAACTTGCGTCGGTCTGACCGTTTGCGTCGATGCGCTCGAGGTAGTTACCGGAGCTGCCGTTGAGGAGGAAATTCGAGCCGGCAAGGATGAATCCGCCGTTGCCGTCGTAGGCGGTGGAGCCGATGTTTTGGTTGGAACTGCCGGTGAAGGCCGGATCCGGGGCACCGGTGGCATCGACGCGGTTGAGGTAGGCCTGCCCGTTGTTGGTTGGGTGGGTAAGGGAGAAATATGACCCGGTGAGCAGTGCCCCACCGTTGTTGTCGGGGGCGATGTGATTGATGTTGTTCGACCCTCCCGTGGCGGGGATAAATCCGGCAACCAGTCCGGCCGGGTCGGGGATGATCTGAACGATGGCCTCAGTAGAGATGGCAGCGCCCAGGGCGTTGGTGATGATGGCGTAGTAGCGCCCGCTGTCCCCGGCGGTCGCCGGGTCGATGGTGAGGGTCGCGCCATTTTCGCCGGAGAGGGCACCGACGCCGGCCTTGAACCACTGGATGGTGGCCGGGGCGAGGGCCGCGAAGTCCACCGTGAGGCTCAGCTCGGTGCCGATGAGTTGGGTGGTGCCAGTGGGTGCGGAGAGAATGACGGGAGCATCGCGAACGAAAAGTGGAATGGGCTCGGACACGACGAAGCCCGCCGTGGAGGTGATGACCAGGTCGTAGTCGGCCGTGTCGGCAGTCGAGACCCCGCTGAGGCTGAGGGTCGGAAAGGTGGCGCCGGGGAGGTCTGCACCATTTTTACGCCACTGGTAGTTCAGTGGGAAAGCCGACGAAACGACGACCTGCAAAATCACATCGTCACCGGGGTCGACAACGGTGAGGCTGGATTGGCTGGTGATTGCGATGGACAGCAACTCGCCATTGATAATGACGGGGCGGAAGACGACCGGGTTGCCGTTGAAGGTGAGGAAGGATCCGCCGAGATGGAGTTGGCCGTTGGCCAGCTTCGTGATGTCCGTGATGTCGCTGTATTGGGTGAGGGTGCTGGTGGTAACGAGCGGGTTACCGGCATTGAAGCCCGTGTCGCGGGTGCCGTCGGGGAAGAAGTGGCGGAGCTCGTAAACTTCGCCGCTGGTGACATCGCGGATACTGACGTAGAGCGAGTCGTCGGCAGCGACCGCGAAGGCGTTATTGAAGACCATCGGGACTTCGGTGAACGTGGTGTCGTTGCTGCCGTCGAGATTCAGGCGGCGGAGCTTACCGCTGGCCACGCTCACGACGCGTCCGTCGGACTGGACATCGAAGTAGAAGTTGCCAGTGGTCGGGGTGAGGGTGTTGTCGAGGGTGCCGTCGGCGTTGAGACGGAGGAAATTCCGGCGCGTCTGCCCTACCGGCAGGCCAGCGACGTCATAGGTGCCGGCTAGATAGTATCCGTTCGGTGCGTCCTGGATGTCGGAGAAGGTGCCGGAAGTGAAGATGGCCGCAAGGTTGGCCGCGAAAGAGGCATCGGCGGTTCCATCGGACTCGAGGCGGGCGATGTTGCTGCCACCGTTATAGATGATGAGGGCCTTGCCGTCGTCGTCGATGAAGACTTTGGAGACGTTGGGGTAAGACGAGCCGATGGTCGTCATGAAGGCGGTGTCGAGCGATCCGTCCGGCAGGAGCTTGGCGAAGCCGGGGGCCGAGGTGGAATCCACCGTGGAGAAACTACCCCGTATCATAAGCGAGCCATCGGGCAACTCGGCGACACTGGCGACCGTGCTGTTGATGACGGGCGTAAAAGTCGGGTCCGGGGTGCCGTCTGCGAGGATGCGGACCAGGCGCTGGGCGCTGATGGTGCCGGCCGGGGCATTCCATTCCGCGAAGCTGCCGGGGATGTAGTATCCTCCCGCCGCGCGGGAGATCGGATCGTAGATGATGCCGCCGTTGTTGTTGCCGAGGATCGGCTGGAGCGCGATCGGGTCGGGTCGCTCACCGAGCTCGGCGGGTCCCGAGGTGACGGTGCCCGCCGCGTTGGTGATCTCGACCGTGTAGAGGCCGAAGTCGGTGGCGGCCACCGGTTCGAAAGTGATGGTGGTGCCCGTTTCGCCGGAGAGGGCGACGCCGTTCTTGAACCACTGGTAGGTTACAGCGGACTGGCTGTCGACGCCGACCGAAAGAGTCGCGAACCATCCATCCACGGCGCGGACGCTGACCACCGGGTTGGTGATGGTGGCCGGGGAGTCGTCGTCCATAATCGTGATAGTCGTCGAGGCGGTCGCGCCAGCGACAGCATCCAGCGAAAAGTTTGTGAGGGTCGCGACGATGATTTCAGGGGACTCGATATCGGAGTCGTCCGTGAGCGTGATGGTGACGGTCTTGTCGGCGGCCTCCCCGTCCGCCCAGGAGACCCTCTGGGTGGCGTAGGTATAGTCAGTTCCGGCAGTCGCGTCGCCACCGGTGAGGGCAACATCGACCGAGACCGGGCCGACGGAAGATCCGCTGCGACTGAGGGTGAGAGTGGCGCTGCCGTCGTCTTCCTGTGCTGCGAAGGTGGGGGAGCTGAAGCTGAGTTCGGCGGGGTATTTGACCACAACATCCACCGCAGTGGAGGTCACAGTCCCGTTCGGATTGGTCACGACGACGGTGTAGCTGCCGTCGTGGGTGGCGGGGTCTGCGGAGGTAACGAGGTAGAGCGGCGCGGTGGCACCCGGAATATCATCGCCGTCTTTTTTCCACTGATAGGTGACCGGGCTGGCACCGGACTGGACGCCGACGAGAAGCTGAAAGGCGTCGAAAGGTGGGACGTAGATGGCGGTGGGCGGCAGGAAGATGAGGGGCGGCGAGTTGGAATCGACGATGACTAGGTTCGCGGTGGTGGTGGTCCCGGCAGCGGCACCCGTGATGCCGGTGAGGTTCAGGGTGAGGACTTCGGTCGCCTCCGGCGTGCCGTCGATCGTGATCGGAATCGTGACGTATTGCGTGCCGCCGACCCCAGCGGGGAAATTCACGCTGGTCGAGACCGTGGTGTAATCGGATCCGGCAGTGGTGCTGATGTCCGTCATCGAGAACAAAGCCGATGCCGCGCCGGTGCTACCGCCGGTGCGGGTGACGGGAATGGTGATCGATCCGCCCTCTTCGCTGACCGAGAAGGCGTGGGCTGCGAACTGGATGGTGCCGGGCGCGGCGGGAACGGCATCGCCTTCGAAGGCGACGACCTTGACGGTCGAGACTCCCTGCACCTGGTCGAAGAAACTGCCGGAGTAAACCTTGCCGTCGGAGCCGGTGGTGAAGGTATTGAAGGACGATTTCTTATTCGTATCTGAGACGTAGGCCGAGGACGCGTTGAAGCTGGGGTCGAGCGATCCATCCGCATTGAGGCGAACGAGGTTGTCACGGAAATTGCCCGCACCCGAACTCCTGGCGAGCAGGTATTTGCCGTTTGGGTCGCGCTGCAGCGGACGGGCATCGATGATTCCCAGTCCACCGGCGAAGTTGAAGCTGCCATCAACCGCCCCGCTGGGGGTGAAGCGGCCCATGTATCCGTCGGTAGCGGGGTCACCGATGGAGCCGAGGACCGTGACACTGCCGGAAGGTTCGACGACCACGCCGGTGATACCTTCGACGTTGGCTGGCACAGCGGGGTTAAATCCGAAATCGCGGGAGCCGTCAGAGTTCAGTCGGGCGAAAACCTTGACGGTCCCGTCGGCCGGGTAGGGGGCACCCCATTCGAAATAGCCGACGACATAGACATCGCCGGAGGCGTCGGGAGCGGCTTGGCCGAAGAAACCGCGGATGTTGGCGGCACCGCCAGGAACACCGAACTCAGCGGGATTGATGTTGAACCCGGTATCGAGCGAGCCGTCGGCATTGAGGCGGGCGATGCCATGGCGGACGGTGCTGCTGGCGTAGAGGGCACTGTAGATGCCGCCGAATCCGCCGACGCAGTAGATCTTGTCGTCGGGGGTGATCGTGACATCCTCGATGAAGTTGAAGCCGCCGACGGGCCACGGGAGGGTGCCAGCAGTCTTGAGAGTGGGGTCCACCGTGCCGTCCGGGTTGATGCGGACGATCGAGTTGGAACTGAAATTATTGGTGCCGTCGTTCATGCCCTGCAGCACGCCCGCAGCGATGATCTTGCCGTCGGACTGGATGCCGAGGGCGTGGACCTCCGACCAACCTTGTCCGGCGTAGTAGATGCCGGCACCGGCGCCGTTCGGCTCGTTATCGGCGAAAAACGTGTTGTCGGTGGTGCCATCGGGGTTGATGCGGACGAGAGGAACCCGGAGGGTGCCGCCGTTGGCGGACATCTCGTTGGAGCCGAAGACGATCTTACCGTCCGGTTGAACCAGCACGGAAGCGATGCCGCCGAAATCGGATGCGTCGAAAAACTGTCCTGCGGAAGCCGCAAAGATTGTATCGACGGTGTCGGGAGCAGCGGAGAGAAGCTGAATGCCGCAAATGAAACCGCAGAGGGGGGTGAGAATTGCGTGTTTACTCATAGCAATAAGGTGCGACAGAGGTAGTGAGAAGGTAGTGGCTTACAATGCTGGGTTGGAACTCGATTATCAGCTACAACCTGGCTAATAATGTGATTTGTTGAATAAATGTTTGGTCTCCTTTTTTTATCTAAAGACAAGCGTAAATTTTAACAAAAATCCGCAATTCAGGACACGAGCAGGCTCCCGGGTCGCTTCATTACCTTTGTAGTTCGACTAAATCGGCTACCTCCCGGTCGCGGGCCCGACGGTCCCCCCGTGAACGAGCCGCGCCTTATGCCAACTCTTGCGGCGGTCGTCCTTGCCCCGGCTGACATGATCCACCCACTTGGCAACGCGTCGGACCAGGGGACGCGCTTCCCAGCTCATGTGCGTGACTTTGGGGATGCACCACTCGAAGGTCGGATCCGGATCGGTGCAAATCAGTGAGACATCTCCCGGCACTGTAAGGCGATGATTGCCCAGGAAGGCCTGGACAGCGGCATACAAGGCCGGACCGTCGATCAACATCGCTGTCGGCGGGGTATGCTGAAACAACGACTCCATTAAGACATGCAGTCCGTCCGGACTTTCTTCCCAGTCCGGCAGGTTGTAAGACCCGGTCTTGATGCCGTGTGATCGAAGTCGCTCTAGGAAAAGTCTTTCCAGGAAACCGGGCGTCGGTTTGCGCCGCTCTTCCCGCACCAAATAGATCACCCGCCGGTGGCCGAGGGCCACGAGTTGATCGATCGCCTGCGCGAAGGCATCGGCTTTTTTGGGTGAAGTGCTGGCCATCGGCACCTCAGTGAGCCGGCCAAACAGGGCAAAGGCAGGCGTGGGTTGCCCGGCGAACCAGTCGAGCACTTCTCTCGATCCGCCGAGCACCACCCAGGCATCGGTTTCGGTCGACTCCACAAAACGGGCCACCCGCTTCACCTGCATGCCGAGATCCAGCAAAGTCTTTTCAGCGAAACAGACCTCATGGTTCGCCGCCTGCAACAGATGAAAGAGCTCGACCAGATAGTCGGGCTTACGATCCACGCTTTCATACAGCAACACCTGCACCTGCATGGAAGCAGGCCGGATTGCTGCCTGGTCGGGGTCAATCCGCCGCCGCTTGCCCGGCCCCTGATTGATGAGCAGCCCGTCCGTTTCCAACTGGGCCAGCGCCCGCACCACCGTCCGGCTGTTCGCACCCAGCTCGCGGGCCAGGCGATCACAACCGGGCATCGTCCCCGCCCAACGGCCTTTTATGATACCCTCTCTGAGACGATCCGCGAGCTGATCAGCGTATGTCTTTAACATACCCTACAACCACGACAGAAACACAGGGGCTGTCAAAGTCAAAGTGCTGGAAAAGTTTAGTTTAGACGCATCAACCGACTTCAGCTAAACAAGAAAACCCCGCCAATAGTGCTATAGCTCTGGAAAATAAATAATTTTACTTTTAATCTGACTCGGGATAACCTTTCGTAATTAGCCGATAAAAACGACGACAACGACAACTAAAAAATACAACCATCCCATGAAAACAACTCGTAATCTCACTCTCCTTGCTGCGGCTGCCCTCACCATGGCGGCTGGTTCAGTCAGCGCCGCTGTTATTCTGCAGCCTGACTCGACGACTGCGTCAACCATAGCTAGTGCCAGCTATTCTGCCGATAATGCCAGCAATCAATCGGGATTGAGCGGCACTTTCACCAGCGGAGTGGACGACTTCGCTACTACGCTGTCGTCATTGACCCATACCAACGTTGTCCAGTCGACCAATACAGGCTGGGCATCTAAACTCAATCCCAGCTTAAAATCCGATCCCAGCTTGTCCGACGGCTTGCTGACCATCGACATGGGTTCTTCGGTTGCTGTTTCCCGCATCGGAATCTGGATGTATCTCGACGGGGATTCTAGTGGATCAGTATTTGACAGCACAAAAGACTTCGAAGTCTTCAGCTCGACAGACGGGACAGCCGCATCCGGTTCGATCACCAGCCTCGGAACCTTCAGCCTGCCCGACGTGAATCCCGGCACCGGTTTGATCTTTGATATCACCGATGCGACTTCGCGCTACTTCCTGGTCAATTCTACCTCACTATGGAATGATTCGGCGCCCGCTGGCAACGACCATGCGAGTATTGGTGAAGTCGTTTTCGAAGCCGTGCCCGAACCCTCCGCCGCGCTGCTCCTCGGTGGACTCGGCATCCTCACCCTGCTGCGCCGTCGCCGCTAGTTCTTGAGTTGTCCGCATACACGCTGACCTGTCCAACGACAGTGATCTTTCAAGCGCCCTGGCCACTCATAAGGTTCAGGGCGCTTTTTTGTTGTTTTTCATGCCTTGGACTATAGAAACTTGTAGCCGAATGCCTTCGCGTTTGGTGGTATCGCAGCCTCCGGGCGGTCGACCAAAGCCGAAGCGCTTCGGCTACAGGAAAAACTTATTTGATCCTCCACTAGCGATTCAGCGATCAAAATCCCCACAGCATCGGAATGACTTTCGTCATCCCGCGACAACCTAAACCACCACCATGTCATTCTTCGCTCATTCCCGTCATTTCCTCGCCGCTGCCGTGCTGCTGCTGGCAATTCAGGCCCACGCCGACCACGTCAAGGTCTTCCTGCTGGGCGGCCAGTCCAATATGGTGGGTAATTTCACCCTCAGCAGCGAACTCCCGGCCGCCCTGCAGGATCCGCAGGCGGATGTCCTCTACTACCCCGGAGCGCTCACCACCTTGCGCCCGGGCTTCGGGCTCGAATTCGGCCCGGAAGTCAGCTTTGGCCGTAGCGTCGCCGATGCCTTCCCCGCGGAAACCTTCTGCCTGATCCAGCGTGCGGTCAACGGGTCGTCCCTGCTGGTGAGCTGGAACCCGGCAACCGGCACTTCCTACGCGGCTTTCCGCACCCGGGTCGAGAGTGGGCTCGCCGCGCTCACGGCGGCCGGGCACAGCTACGAGATCGTGGGCATGCTCTGGACCCAGGGCGAAGCCGAGGCCGCAAACGGGACGACCACGCCGACCTATCAAGCCGCGCTGAACGAATTCATCGCCGACGTCCGCAGCCGCTACGGCCCGAATCTCCCTTTCTTCGTCAGTCGGCTTTCCAGCGGCCAGACCAGCATTCCGGCCAACGGCCTGAGCACGATCCGGGCGGCCCAGGAAGCCGTGGCGACCAACGATCCGCATACCTACCTGGTGGATACCGATGCCATCACCCTGGGGTCGGACAATGTGCACTTCTCTTCGGCAGGCCAGGTGAGCCTGGGGCAAGCCTTCGGGCTGGCCTATGCCGATTCAGTGGTTCCCGACGTGACCGGCCCCGCCGTCACCGCACTGAGTCCCGCCAACGGATTCGCCGAGCACCCGGCCACCAATAACCTGGTCATCCACTTTGACGAACCCGTCGTCTTCGACACCGGCTTCATCCGCATCAGGGAGTCCGCAGGCGATGCGCTGGTCGAGCAATTCGACGTGGCCAACCCTCCGGCCAACCTCAGCTCCAACCTGAGCGGGGCCACCCTCACCATCGATCTGAGCGCCAATCTCAGCTATGCCACCGCTTACTACGTCGAAATCGATGCGACCGCCATCGCCGACAATTCCGGCAACCACTTCGCCGGCTTCTCCAGCCCGTCCGCATGGACTTTCACCACCGCGGCGGCTAAGGTCGGCGGCTTGATCGACGGGGCGCAAATCACGGTCACGGTATCGAGCATCAACGCCTCGGGCGCCTTCCCGCCGCAAAGCGTGGTCGATGGAACGGGCCTCGATCCTGTGACTGGTGAGCACGGATCGGGGAAGAACTCGGAGTGGGTTTCAAATATCGGTGCAAATATCACAAATGGATTCATCGCATTTGATTTGGGTGGCAGCTATGTGTTGGATTCCATCCAGGTGTGGAACTACACGCAGACCCTTAACTACGGGGTCAAACAGCTGGACATCTACGTCTCCGATGTGTTCGCGGCTGGCGACCCCGAAGGAGCCGGGGCGGCCAACTGGACAAAAATCGCGGATAACGTGACCTTTGCGGCAGCAGGCTCGCCCAATATTGGATTCGATCTGGAGACGCAAACCGGGATTACCTTGCCCACTTATGCCGTGCGGCACATCCGATTCGAGACCGACACCAGACAAGACGATGCCACCAGCGGATACTTCGGCCTGGCGGAGGTGCAGTTTTTCGCCGCCTCCAGTGACCCCGATGCCAGTGCCCCCATCCTCGCCAGCCTCAATCCGGTCAACGGTGCGTCCGACGTGCCGACCACGGCCAATCTCGAAATCACCTTCAATGAAGCGGTCGCTTTTGGCACCGGCTTCATCACGATCCGCGAGACCGCAGGCGGAGCGGTGCTCGAGAGCTACGACGTGGCCACCGCCCCGGCCAATCTCAGCCTGAACGGCGGCACCCTTACCATCAACCCCACCGCCGACCTCGCCGCCGCCACCGGCTATTACATCGAGATCGCTCCGACCGCCATTGAAGACCTCGCCGGCAACCCCTTTGCCGGTATTTCCGGCAGCGCGACCTGGGGGTTCACCACCGATGCACCCGACACCACCGATCCCACCCTTTCCAGCCTCAATCCGGTCAACGGCGCGTTCGACGTGCCGACCACGGCCAATCTCGAAATCACCTTCAACGAAGCGGTCACCTTTGGCACCGGCTTCATCACGATCCGCGAAACCGCAGGTGGAACGGCCGTCGAGAGCTACGAAGTGGCCACCGCCCCGGCCAATCTCAGCCTGAGCGGCGGCACCCTTACCATCAACCCCAGCGCCGCACTCGCCGACGCGACGAGCTACTACATCGAGATCGCTCAGACCGCCATTGAAGACCTCGCCGGCAACCCCTTTGCAGGCATTTCCGGCAGCGCGACCTGGGGGTTCACCACGGCAGCGGCAGAGGCCCAGGCCGGTGGTTTGATTTTGCAACCGTCCGCCATCACGGCGACGTCCCAGGTAGGCACCGTTTACAACGCCAGTTTCGCCGGCGATCAATCCGGCTTCCTGGATGCTGGCTCCTACACCAGCGGCGTTTCTGATTTTGCGACGACACTCGCCACGCTCCAACATGTGAATGGCAATAATGGCACCGGCGGCACGAGTGCCGGCTGGGCCTCCTCATTTAACCCAAACCTCGACACCGACCCGCAAGCATCAGGCAATGCCGGCGTTCTGGTGATTGACATGGGTGCAACGGTGAACGTGTCGCGGATTGGCATTTGGGTGTATCTTAATTCGAATCCCGTGAGTCCGAATGCCGGAGTATTCGACAGCACCAGGGAGTTCGAGGTCTTCAGTGCGGACTCCGGCACTTTGACCACCGCGACGCTGACCAGCCTCGGCGTGTTCACTTTGCCCGACACCAACGACGCGCGCACCGGCCTGGCCTTCGATATTACCGATGCCACCTCGCGATACTTCGTCATCAACATCCGGAACCTGCACACGGATTCCGACCCCAACGGCAACGATCACGCCAGCTTCGGCGAGATCGCCTTCGAGGCAGCGGGCACCGCCCCCGGCAACGACTTCGCCGACTGGATCGCGGGCTACCCCGCTGTCGGCACCATGACCGGCTTTGGCGACGACCCCGATCACGATGGCATCGCCAATGGGCTGGAGAACTTTTTCGGCACCGACCCCGGTGCATACACGGTCGGATTGGTTGCCGGTGAGTTGGCTGACAACAGCTTCACCTTCACCCATCCGCTCAATGCCAGCCCGGCCGACAACATTGTGGTCGCCTACTACTGGTCCACCGATCTGGTGACTTTCAACGACGATGGTGCCACCCAAGCGGGCACCCGGGTGGACTTCGTGCCCGGCATACCTACTGGCGGGATGGTCGCCGTAACGGCAACGATTACCGGAACCAGCATCGACCGACTCTTTATCCAGCTGGGCGTGACCCAAAACTAACTTCACCAGGTCGCTACCAGGCTTGGTCTTCCCCGTAGCGATGCGACGATAGTCGCGTCCTGAATCCTTAAAAAATGAGCCTATGGCCGCAAAAACACGCAAGTGACACAAAAGCATGTATTGGCATGAACTACGACATAAATACAATAGTAGTGAGACACTTAACTATTTGCATAACTTAAATTACTAAACTGCTTTTGGTTATATACTCATCAGGGGCAAAAAAACATTCATGGATGCGATATCCAACATCGATGTGAAGTGGTCGGTGGCCGTTTTGCAATTCAATGGCACTGCCTCGTTTTCTACGGCACTTGGATCACAATCCGCTTCAGGTGGAGACAACTACACCATCCAGTATCGGGGGGACGTGACTAATGATCGGTGGCAGAGCGCCTATCACACGAACGGCAACCCGGCTAGCACCAGTGGGGCCTCTGTGATTCTGAACACCCCCGCCGTCGTATTCCACAACGACACCAGCTTGACCAACTTCGACTTGCAGGTCGGTGGCGATCGCGGCATTGATGGTCGTGGATGGGATGGTTACATCGCGGAAGTGATGTATGGCAACGATACACTCACCACAGGAGACAGAGAGGCGATCGAAGGCTATTTCGCCCACAAGTGGGGAACGACCGCAGCACTCCCGACCGATCATACCTACAAGAGCGTGGCACCAGACTTGACGGTCGTCCCCGAGCCTTCCTCCTTCCTCCTTCGCCCTGCTGGCCGGTTGCTTCGGTCTGGCGTGGATCATGGTCCGTCGAAGAGCTTGAGCTTGTCGAAGGGCCGCCGCGCAGCTAAGGAGTGCTCAGGGAACGTATGGTTTACAACGATCCCCGTGCCTTCCGGCACAGGGATTTTTTATACGCTTTTCAATTAGCCATGAAGCTTCGAAAAAAAAGAGTCATGAACGCGTTCGTCCTAAATCGGCAGTCGTAAGAATAGCATTTTTAAACCGTTGTTTACGTGAATAAGCGATTCGCCAAATGGCGGGTCAGAAGTCCCCATGAAACAATTCTTCGGCAAGAAATCCCGCAGTACGCTGGCCCTGGTCATCATGGTCAGCTTGGCGCTGCATGTGCTGGCGGTCGTAATTTTCGGCACCATTAAATTCGTCTCGGTCCTGCGTGAAAAGGAGAAGGTGTTTGAGGTCGCCGCCATCGAGCCGCCGCCGCAGAAAGAACCGGAATACACCGTCAACATCCAGCAGCGCAACCAATCCACTCCCCCGCCCCGCCCACCGGCGATCGTGGTCAACAACCCCTCCGAGTTGGACATCCCGGCACTGGACATCGACATCAACGTGGACAGCAGCTCGGTTTACGGTCGTGGCGGGGGCGGCTTCGGCGGGGGGTTCGCAGGTGTCCGCGCGATGGCAGTGGACTTCAAGCTGACGGACTTCGGCTACACTGGTCAAACCGAGGGCACCCTGGAGGCGACGCTCTTCGACATGAAACGAAATCGATCCGGTAAGGCCATCAGCGTGAATCGACAAGGGGAGATCCGGGAATTCACCGACAGCAGTTGGGCACTAAGCAACCTCACGAGCAAATTTTATACGGCGAAAAACAAACTCTACAGTTCCTTTTGGATGATCCCCTGCGGCCCGGCCGACCGGGCACCGGTCGCTTTCGGCGTCGAAGGCGACATCCAACCCAGCGGAATCGGCGCACTCTACCAGGGCACCTATACCCCCGGAAGAAACATGAAGATGCGTTTCGTGGGCTTTGCCGACGATGTGCTGGTCGTCCGCTTGAACGGAAAAATAGTGCTCAATGGCAGCTTGAATGCCGGCTATGCCGACGTCCCCTATAATCGGGGCGGCCCGTCGATTCCAGGGATGGGGCCGACCAACACCGGAGCGTGGCTCGACCTGAAAGCTGGCGAGACCTACGATTTGGAAATTCTCATCGCTGAAATCCCGGGTGGTTTTTTCTACGTCTGGCTGCTCTACCAAATCGAAGGCCGGGACCAACCGATAATCTTCACCACCAAGCCCTTTACCTCGGAGGAGAAGCGACTGATCAAGGACATGCATCCCGACCTGAAGGATTATCTCTGATGGCACTCGCCCACTACGAACCGATGGATTTCCCGAACAGTCTCATCCGGGTGACCATAACGATACCACGGATCGATAAGCGCAAAACAACGACAAAAGTGCAATAGATTCGTTACTATAAAAGGTTTGCGAGACTCGCCCACGACTTCTTATTAGAACTGTTTAATACAACCTGAATTAACTATCAAACCTTCCAAAAGATGTTTTATCCAAACAGAACCATGAAAAAAAATACCAAATACTTATCTACACTAGCCGGGCTCGTCCTCGCCGGTGCGACCCTTAACGCGCAGGCCGTCATTTATGAGGGCTTTGACTTCGCCGATACGGCGGGTGCCAATATCACTGGCAATGCCGCTGGCACCGGTTTGACCGGAAATTGGTCTGGTTTAAACACTTGGAAGGAACAAGTTGCCAGCATCGGCTACGGCAGCCTGGAAACCTCCGGCGGTGCCGCTTTGAACACAGGCGGCTGGGCTACTATGAGTGCCGGCATTGACACGACGAATACCGCCTACACCGCTCTGTTGGCTGATGGCGGCAATCTATGGTTCAGCGCCACGATCAATATCAGTCTCGCTGCTGCTGACCATCGCTTTTACTTAGGACTCTCCAACGGAGCTATAGGCGCTAGCAATGGCGCTT
>Ga0100385_1001118_pt1 | contig 28425 bp, 22 predicted proteins | sample CryGeymeta201509_FD_81543 | JGI IMG/M metagenome (GOLD analysis project Ga0100385, IMG submission 81543) | Groundwater microbial communities from Crystal Geyser aquifers in Utah, USA - Crystal Geyser metaG 2015-09 | ecosystem: Environmental > Aquatic > Deep subsurface > Groundwater | place: USA... | reverse complement strand
TGTCTTTGAAAAAACAGAATTGGCTTTAGCTTATTTAGGATTTAGTGATGAATAAATTGGAGCAAAATTAGATAAAAAAGAAGTTTAAAATAAATATTTAATCTGATAACTAGTATTGACAAATAGGTTGGGAATTGTTACAATATATTTTTATTCATATTAAAATGTATGTATAGACATGAAAAAATGTTTGAATGTATCGTGAATGGAATTAAACAAATAATTTCAGGAAAGAACCTTATTGAAGCAAAGAAAAATTGCTTAAGAAAATTCAAATCTCATGGAGAACACTTTCATGAGTTGGAAGAAATTAAATATGTAAGAATGCATATTCATTAGTAAAAATATTTTAATTCAATTTAAATATATCACTTAGTTGAGACTAAGTGTTTTTTTGTTAAAGACAAGTTTTATGATAAAATTATATTAATAAATTATACTAAAGAAAATTATTATAATGAATCCAAAAAGTCTAAGAGAAATATATGATGAACCAAATATTAGTAAATCTAAATATACTTCTCAATTTGGTTTGAATAAAAAGTTAGTGATAGAAATTTCAAAACAAAAACAAGAACCAGAATGGATGCTCAAGAAAAGATTGCAAGCATTTGATTTTTATCAAAAAACACCTTTACCAGATTGGGGGCCTTCGCTTGCAAATTTAAATTTAGATGAGATTAGATATTTTGTTAGACCAGATACGGAAGAAACCAATAATTGGGATGAAGTACCTGATGAAATAAAATCTACTTTTCAGAAATTAGGTATCCCAGAGGCAGAACATAAAGCTTTGGGTGGAGTAGGAGCTCAATATGACTCAGATATTGTTTATCATAATTTGAAACAATCTTTGCAAGATAAAGGAGTTATTTTTGAAAATATGGATACAGCTGTACAAAAATATCCAGATTTAGTCAAGAAATATTTTATGACAAAGTGTATTCCTATAAATGATCATAAGTTTATAATGCTTCATGGAGCTGTTTGGAGTGGAGGTACTTTTATTTATGTTCCACCAAATGTTACAGTGGAACTTCCCCTGCAAGCTTATTTCCGTATGAATATGCAGTCAGGAGGTCAATTTGAGCATACTTTGATTATTGTGGATGAGGGGTCTGAATTGGAATATATTGAAGGTTGTAGTGCTCCTAGATTTGAGAAGTCAGCTTTGCATGCTGGATGTGTAGAAATATTTGTACATAAAAATGCTAAGGTAAAATATATTAGTATAGAAAATTGGTCTAAAAATACTTATAATCTGAATACTAAAAGAGCTATTGTAGAAGAAAATGGAACAATACAATGGCTAAATGGGAATATGGGAAGTGGGGTTACTATGTTATATCCATGTAGTGTTTTGGTTGGGGAAGGAGCTAAGTCAGATAGTCTTGGTATCGCATTTGCAGGTAAAAATCAGATCCAAGATACAGGCTCCAAAGTAATACATGTCGCTCCTGATACTAGTTCTACTATTTCATCAAAAAGTATTTCTAAATCAAATGGAATTTCTAATTATAGAGGACTTGTGAGAGTTTTACCAAAAGCTATAAATAGTGTAATTTCTGTGCAATGTGATGCACTCCTACTCAATAATGGAGCTATTTCAAATACATATCCTACAATGAAAATTGAAAACAATCAAACTGAAATTACTCATGAAGCTAAAGTTGGAAGACTCGGTGAGGCAGAATTGTTTTTTTTGGAAAGTAGGGGATTGTCTAATGATCAAGCAAAAAGAATGATTATAAATGGATTCTCGGAACCTGTGATAAAATCTCTTCCCTTGGAATATGCAGTAGAATTAAATCGGTTAATTGAATTAGAAATTCAAGATGATGATAGTTGATAAAGAAACAAATTTATTTTGTAGATATATCTTGTCGAAATAAAAATTTATGATAATATAGATAAGTACTTTAGAAAAAAGAAATTTTTAATATGCTAGAAAAAGCATCATATCAGAGAGTGCTAGAAATAGTACATTCAACGAGACAGTTATCTCTTCCGTATTTTGGTAGAGTTGAGAAGTTGAATTTTAAGAATGGAGATACTTCTAATATTCAGACTCAAATTGATTTGGATATAGAAATATTTCTTAAACAAGAGCTTGAGAAGGTTTTCCCTAGTATTCCTTTTGTGGGAGAAGAATTAGGAGGAGATACATCTGCAGATATGTTTTGGCTGTGTGATCCCATTGATGGGACAAGTAGTTTTGTGAGAAAATTAATTTATTTTACAACTATGCTATCTCTAATAATTAATGGTATAGTTGAGTTTGCATTGATTTACGATGTAATTAATGATGACATCTACTGGGCGGTAAGAAATAATGGAACTTTTTGTAATGTAAAAAGGATTTATGTAAGTAGCCGTACTTGGGATCAGTCTAGTCTTATCTTTGAGACAAGGAATAAAGACTTTTCACATTTCTTGGTAGACAATTTATCCCAAAGAATAGATTATAAACATAGCTGTGCTGGTTATGATTATATCTTGATTGCAACTGGTAAAATTGAGGGTAGAATTGCATTAAAACCATATGGTGCAATTTGGGATTATGCTCCTGGATGCTTACTTGTAGAAGAAGCTGGAGGTATCGTCTGTAATTTACAATCAGATAATTACATCTACACTAACTTGGAGCATATTGCCTGTAATAGTGAAGAGGTATATTTGAAAATTGTAGAGTATATTGACAGGTTCTACAATACAAATATATTGGTATAGATTCAATTTTATATCTTAAAAAATAGGAGACCCAAACATAATTTGGGTCTTTTAACTTTATTTAATATAAAAGAATATGATATAATATAATTATAAAAATAAATTATTATAAATATGGAAAAATTTAGAAATTATAATCAAGGGAGTGAGGAAGAAATTTTAGAAAAAAAACAAGAGACTTTATCAGAAAAGGAGAGTAAAGTAGAAAATATTGAAATAGATAAGTTTGAAGGTGAGAAAATCAAACCACCAGAAAATATCTGGGAATATTTTAGGCAAAACTCTCCAATAATAAAAGCAATCGAAAATACAGTAATCAATAAAGATAAAGAAAAATCTTTAGAATTTTCTATAGAAAACTTACAGAAATCTACACAAGAAATTATAGATTTCTATCAAGATTTACAAGAACAATTAAAGGATTTAGATAAAGAAAATAATGAAGAATCAGATTATGCTAGTTTAGTAGAAAGCGATAATTTAAAAGATAATTTATTTTTTCTAAAAGGAATAGATAAAGAAAAGAGTATGGATTTTTTTCAATCAACCTCAAATTTAGGTAGGGAAGAAAGAAATACTTTAATAGAAAGTTTAAAAAATATAAAAGTATTCCAAGAATTTAAAGAAAAAGTACAAAATATAGCTTTGTTAATGATTAAAAAAATAGAAGAAATAGAAGAGAGTTATAAATCAATAAACCCAACATCAATAGAAAAAGAAAATATGTGGGATACAAAAGATTTAGCAAGAGATAGAGAACTTTTAAAAATTAAAATAGACACTGAAATCTCAAAATTAGAGGCTATCAAAGTTAGCTTAATCTATGAAATGGATTTGCCAAAAGATTCTATACAAGAAGATTTAATAAATTTTGTTAAATTAAATAACACTTTGGACAAGATACACTTATCTAATGATATAATAGAAAATTATTCAGGCTTGGATAGGATGAAGAGAAGTGAAATTATGCCTGCTTCAGAAGAAGAGTTGAAAAAAATGGAAGAAGAAATTAATTCAGAAAATATTTTTAATAAGATATATAAAAATACTTTAACTCAAGATAAAGAATTTATTAATTTAGAAAATATATATAATGACACTGAGAACATACATTTTAAAACATATTTAAAAGATAAAATAGAGGAAAATTATAAAAATTTACCCGACAAAGAAGATTTTTCAATGGAAGAACTTATTCAAGATATAACAAATTATATTAATTTAAATAGAATATATAAAGAAGAAGACATAGAAAATGTAATCAATAATCTTTTAGCCACGGATAAAAATAAATTTCTTGAGAAGATTGGTTATCAGAATGAAAATCAAGATTTAAGCAAAGAAAAAATACAAACAATGTTTTCTGACTTTGATAAGATATTTATAAATCCTATAGATATAGATATAGATATAGATAAAAAGATTGAAGAATGGAGCCAACTTTATGGTGTGGATTTTAAAGAATTTTATACTAATAATAAAGTTAGTATAGATGTAAAAATAGTAGATATGTTTTTTTCTTCTGATATTAAAATCTCCATAAAATTTCTTAACTTCTTAGAAAAAGAACAAATATTGAATAAGAAAGAATTTTTAGAGGAAAATCAGGAAAAAATAAATTCATTTATCCAAAGAAAGATTGATAGAAACGGATTTGAAAGATCTGAAAGGATATTTAATGATATTAGAAACTTAATAAAATTGATATCTGAAAATGATTTATTTAATACAGAATACCTTAATAATTATAATGATATTGTTAGTATATTATATTTAAATGTAAGTCAATATTCAGATTTAAGTAGTTATAAAGATGTAGAAAGAGAGTTTAATATAGATAAAAGTTCTCTATCTGATGAAGATATAAATAATATAATAAATAATTATATTATTTATAAAGGAAAAACAGACAATTCTTTATTCAGAAACATTGTAGACTTAAAAATTGATTTTCAAATAAATGATTTAAAACTAGAATTCCCTAATGAAGAAATTAAAGAGAAATTTTATTTACAAGTTGTGGAAAGTATTTCCTATTTAAATGACCATGATGGTCGTAGATTAATTAAAGAGTTATTTAATAATGGTTCTTTAGATTTAGACGAATTCAAAAATAAGTATAAAAAAGAATTGGATATAGAAATTTCACAAATAAGAAGTTTAAGAGATATTAAAAATTTGGAAGGGATAATTAACAATGAAGACTTTAGTCTTATTGTAGAACAAAGAATCCAAGATGCTTTAAACGAAGGTACAGGTAATCTAGAATCATTATATGTAATCTTATATAATATGGAAATTATAGAAAAAGGTTACAAAGTTAATTTTTTAAGAAATAATTTTGATTTAATGAATAGTAAGTTAGAAAATATGATATCTCAATATAATTCTTCTAATTTGATACAAGATTTAAAATATTGGGATGGAGTAGAGGAAGGATATGCTAAGAATTTTTTTGAAAAAAATAAAGAAAAAATAGAAGAAAGAGTGAAAAATAGATTTCTATCGGGGTATAATATAAGATATATTGAAGAAGAATTGGATTATTGGAATAGTATAAAACCTGGTTATAATAAAGAAATTTTGCAAAATAATAAAGAGAAAATAAGTAATAATATAAAAATTTCTTTAGGAGAAAATATATATTCTTTGACAGATGAATTAGATTATTGGGATAACATAGAGGTGGGATATAGAGAAGAATTTTTCCAAGAAAATACTGAAGAAATAAACGAAATAATAATAAAGTCATATTCTGAAAAGGGAATGAAAGTTTACAAATTATCCGAGAAAATAGGATTTAAGGAATATAATAAAGAAAACTCTTTTGTAGTAAAGTTAGTAAAAAAACATAATGGACTTGAAAAAGAATTAATCAAGGGATATGTAGAGTGTAAAGAAAAAGGAATCATAAAAGAAGAGAATTATGAAGATATATTGGAATTAGTAAATAGAATTCCAGTATTGAATACAATAATAGTAAAAGAATACCTTGAAGCCAAGAGTAAGCAAAAAGAGACAGAATATTTAGATAAAATTACAGATACAATGGATAGAATGACAAGTGGAGGAGTTAAAGAAGAAGAGAGAAATGAAGAATATTTCCAAGATTTATTAGAATATACATATCCAAATAATGCAGGTAGTTATGGTAAATATGAATCAGTAAAGACATGTCAAGACAGAAGTCAAGATTTAGAAGGATTTAAGATAAAAGAAAAATACCCAATAAATATAGTGGACAAAAGTAAATTAGAGTTAAGAGAAGGAAGAGAAATAGATAAAGAAAATTTGGGAAAAATAGAAAAAGAAAGAGAAGAGATAATGAGAGAATATAATGAAGGAGGAATAGAAAAAATAAGTCAGAGTCTGGATAAAATCATAGAAGAAATGATAGTAAAAATAGGAGAAGAGAATAAATTAGGTATACAAGTAGAAAAACTAATCAGTCAAGAAGAGAAAATTTATGCAGCAATATTATATTCAAGATTAAATAAAGAAATCAAAGAAGAAGAGATAAAAAAGAGCATTTTGTATTATAATTTTTCACATTTGGATAATATAGAAAGATATCAGGAAAATGGGGAAGAAGGAATAGAAAAAGACTATGAGAAAATAATGGGATTATCAGAATTCTACAAAGATACAATAAAAGAAGCCCAGAATGTAATAGTAGATAAAGGAAAACAAAACCCAATATTTCAAGAGATAACAGAGAATGTATATAAAGAAAATCAAGAAAGAGAAAGAATAGCTAGAGAAAAACAAGAATTAGGAAAGTTACAAATAGATAAATTAGGATTAAATGACAAATTTATAAAAGATATGAGAAATATTTTAATTAAAAGAAGGTTAAATAAAGACAGTACAAAAGAAGAAAAAGCAAGAATAGAAGAAAAGTATTCAGAAGATAGAGTAAGAGAAATTATAAGTAGATATGAGAGTCTGACAGGATTTTTAGAGGAGAAAGTCTCAAACTCTAGTGATTCTAATACCAAGACATTTTATGGAAGATTAAAGGGACAGAGAAATAAAACAGTAGAAGCATTTAGACAATTAACAGGAGAAGAACAAGATTTGATGACAACACATTTAGGAGATATAAATCTAAAAGAAGTAATAGCTCTAAAGATTTCAGCATCAGATGGAATTTATGATGAAGAACTATTTAATAGATTAATAGAACAAAGTGTCACAAATTTGTATAAAGAAGAGAATGAGATAATAGAAACAGAAGTCAATAAATTTATAATGGTAGATTATGATCCAGATGGTAAAAAAATAGAGAAAAAACCAAAGAAATTAAATGGATATATAAATAAAGATGACTTGAGTTCATATGCAAGAATGGTCGGAGGAGTATGTGTTTCAGGCTGTAATCCAGATAAAGGAGAAAAGAATATATGGGATATGCCAAATTACTTTCAGTTAGTGCTACAAAATCCAGAAAATAAAAGATGTGTGGGATTAGTATTATTACATCATTTTAAGGATGAAGATGGACAGAAAATTTTGTCAGCATCGTATAATCCATCAAGTACATATTTGTATTCTGTAGATCAAGAATCACTATTTAATGAATTAAATAACACTTTAATAGATTTTGCTAAAGATAATGATTTTGATAAGATAGCAATTTCAAAGAATAAACATATAAGGACAAATAGAACAGATACTATTTTTGAAAAATCTATGGATAAAGCTATAAATAAATATAAAGAAGTTAATAATGAAGATGGAAATTATTCATTTAGTAATGAGAAAAACTTTTCTCATTATCCAAGTAATTATAAATTAGATAATATGGATATTGTTTGGAGTAAGTAATTAGTAATATCCTCTATTCCCAGTCAAATTTCTTATTTTTGATGGTCTTTCTGATGTGATTCCAAAATAGATTTGCGACTTTAAGATCTAGATTAGGATGAATTTTAGGTGAAATATAAATTATACCAGCGACGGCGAGTCCTAAACTCATAGTTTCTTTTATTTTTTTATCTTTACTTTTCAATATATATTTTTTTAAGAATAGATTACCTAATTTTTTGATATAAGGGTTTTTCGTTTCATAGTAAAACCAAAGATATTGACCAAACCACCAACCAATATCTATTCCAGCATCACCCCAAGGTATTCTAGAGAAATCAATTATCCAAGGATTATTATTCTCTCCAAAAAATAAATTTCCTCCCCAGAAATCCCCGTGTAGAGCACAAACTCTGTTAGAATTATTATCGAAATGTCTTATTAATTCCCAGAAATCACCCAAATATTCTTTTTGACTATCCATGTTCAAGATAGGATGATCAGAATCAAAGTCACTCAAAAGAGAAGTTGTGATCTCAGAGTTGGTAAGAAGACTCCTAAGCCCATCTTTATATAAAAGTGAATAATCTAAATTTGGGTCAGGTTTTACTTGATGAATATTAGAGATGATATTAACTATTTTATCTAAATGTTCAGTATCGGGATCATCAATGGATTTTTTATTTAAATTAGATAAGAAAATATCAAAATAAGATTTACCTTCTCCCGCAAATTCTTGTAGTTGATAAATCTCATCTTGTGTTGTAATTGTAGGTAGTCCCACTAATTCAGAATTTTTACTTATGAATAAACCTAAATTGCGAGGAGATAACTTGGTATTATCTTGCATAAATCCACTAGTCATCAGAGAAGAGATTTCTTTGGCAGGATATTCAAATCCTCTCACATTATGTTTGATTTGTTTTGCAAAGAACTTTTTATTGGAGCTATCAGTCAAAATATAACTTTTTGATTGATACCCATCTAGATAATCATTTATTTGTACTATGTTTATATTATAACCTAACTGTTTTGTTAATCTTTTTGACCATTCATTCAGATCTAATTTAGAATTTTTCATGATATAAATAAAGCTTATTTTAATAATAAAATCTTATTTATAAGCTTAACATATTAATTCTATAAAAAAAAGACTAAGATTATCTCTTAGCTTTCTTTCTCTCATTTGTATCAAGAATTCTCTTTCTGATTCTGAGTGATAGAGGTGTTACTTCTAATAATTCATCATCAGCTAAATACTCAATTGAAGCCTCAAGAGATAGATTTCTTGGAGGAGCTATATAAACACCATCATCTGATCCAGAAGCTCTCATATTGGTTAATTTTTTAGCTTTAATGGGGTTTATTTCTATATCAAACTCTTGATTAGCTTCTCCAAGCACCATTCCAGGATAAACTTCAGTTCCATCTTTCACAAAGAATGTTCCTCTGTCAGATGCTCCATCTAGAGCATAGTTAGTGATTTTTCCACTTTCTAAAGAAACAATAGAGCCTGTATTTCTTCCTTTGTAATTGGTTGTTTTTGGACCATATTCTAGGAATAAACTATTCATAATTACAGTTCCTTTGGATAAGGTAAGTAGTATACTTCTAAGTCCAATCAGATTCTGAGTTGCAATCTTATATTCTAATTTAGATTCATTAGCTTCAGTTAATTCCATATTTAGAAGTTCACCTTGTCTTTTGTTGATGGCTTCAATTATTTTTCCGCTATAATCTTCGGGCACTTCGATACTAAGTAACTCATATGGTTCTTCAGTAACACCATTATTATCTCTATAAATAACTTGTGGTCTCCCAACAGAAAATTCAAATCCTTCTCTTCTCATAGTCTCAATCAAAACAGATAAATGAAGTTCACCTCTTCCTGACACTAAGAATTTCTCTGGACTATCTGTATCTTCAACTTTAAGAGCAATATTTGTTTCTTGTTCTTTATATAATCTTTCTCTAATCATTCTTGAAGTAGAGTATTTACCTTCTTTTCCAGAAAAAGGACTATCATTAATAGCAAAAATCATTTGTAAAGTAGGTAATTCGATTTCAACAGGTGTAATTTGGATAGGGTTTTGGCTATCTGCTACAGTATCTCCAATTTCAATTCCAGAAATTCCAGCCACAACTGCAATATCACCAGCTAAAACTTCATCAACTTCTACTGTATTCATTCCTGAGTATTTAAGTAGGGCAGTCACATTATTCTTAGTTTGATTTCCTTCTCTATCAATTCTAACAACAGACATTCCTTTTTTGACAATACCAGCATCAACTTTACCTACAGCCATGGTTCCCTTGTATTTATCAAACTGTAAATTTAGGGTTAACATTCTAAAACTAGATTCAATAGGAGATGTAGGAGCAGGAATCTCATTTACAATAACCTCAAATAAATCAGTCAAATCAGGATTTTGTTTTTCAGAGTTTAGTGAAGAAGTTCCATTCATTGCTGATGTATAAACAATAGGGAAATCTAATTGAGTATCATTTGCATTCAAGTCTCCAAATAGATCAAAGGTTTTATCTATAACAAATTCTGGATTAGCATCAGGTCTGTCAATTTTATTTACAACCACCACAACTCTCATACCTTGCTGAAGTGCTTTTTTTAGCACAAATTTTGTTTGAGGCATAGGACCTTCTTTGGAATCAATAAGAAGTAAAGCCCCATCAGCCATCCTCAAAACTCTTTCTACTTCACCACCAAAATCAGCATGACCAGGAGTGTCAATCAAATTGATTGTAATATCTTTGTACTGAACAGTAGCATTTTTAGCTTTGATTGTAATTCCTTTTTCTCTTTCTAAATCCATAGAATCCATTACCCTTTCAGCCATATCTTGATTTTCTCTGAATATTTGAGTTTGTTTTAGGATAGCATCCATTAGAGTTGTTTTCCCGTGGTCAACATGGGCAATAATGGCAATATTTCGGATATGTGAATTCATTTGGGTAAATAAGATTAAAAATATTTAATATTACATTATAATACACAAAAAATTGAAGTTTTGCAAGTTTTTGGTGTGTCTATTGAAATTACAGTGTTTTCAAAATAAGAATTATGCCCCAACCAATATTTGGTTAGGGCATAATTCTTATTTTAAAATTATAAATTGGGCTTTTGGATGATTTTTTCTCAAGGCTGATAAGTAAGGTACTTTAGGTATAATTACTTTTTCAATGCTTCGAGGTAAAATTAAGTTTTTAGCAGTTTTTAAGCTCTTAAATTGAACAATTCTCAATTTATCGTTAAAAACTAGTCCCTCTCCATTTTCGATTCCATTTAGTTCTAGAATTTCTAATTTTTCATTTAACTTGAGATTTTTAGCATTAACTAGACTATCTAGCTTTAAGAATTTTAATTTTTCATTTAAAATTAGATTCTTAACAGAAATTAGATGTGGAAGAATTAGTCTTTCTAAATTATCATTTAAAGTTAACCCATAAGCTGTAGTTATATTTGGAAGAATTAGTTTTTCTAAATTATCATTTAAAATTAAACCATAAGCTGTCTTTAAATAATATATCTCAAGTTTCTTTAAGTTAGAGTTTAACTTTAAATTTTTACAAGATTTTAATTCTTGAATATATAGACTCTCTAAGTTTTCATTCAGAACTAAATATTCAGGATGTAATATTCTATTTTTTATTCTTAAAGATTTAAGACTGTTTCCAATTATAAACTTATTATTAAAACATAAATGTTTAGCTGTATTAAATGCATTAATACACAGCTCATAAGTATTTTTAAAGTTGAATAAAAATTTATTACAAAATTTTGCATCCAACTCATCTATTTCAACATATTGTGATTTTGTACTAATAGTAATGGGTTCTTTATGACTTTTAGGTATAGATAAATCATCTAAAAAGAAGTTTTTGGAGGATATATCAATTCCAGGTGATATGAGATTTGAAATACAAATGGAATCTAAATTCCTGATTGTATGAGGTATCTTTAACTTCTGATTATTTTTTAATTGAATAGATGTTTTCCAAAAACCATTCTTTCCTGATTTACACATTTCTTATAAATAAAAGGATAGAAGACTTGACTTATAAAAAGCTCTATTTTTAAGATCAATAAAATTAATTAAGTCAGATAAACCTGAATTATTTTTGGAACATAATAGCTCTAATTGACAAAAATTATCTTCTCGATTTTTATTATAAAATCCTCTGATACCAATATATAAAGAAACAATTCCTTCATCCAAAGTAATATTTGAAGTCATAAAATTCACCTTTTTACCTTTTGTTAAAGTACATTTACAAAGTATATTATACTCAAAACTGATCATTTATCAATAGTGATTGATATTTTTGTAAATAATTAATAAATAAAAATACTAGACTGTTTAATCTAGTATTATAAATTTAAATTATGTTAGAGTTAAATTTCTAAACTTTTGGGATTATGGTTTTGTGATACAAGTCCATAATCTGTCAGAACTTAATAGGGAAGCTATATGCTCAACATCTTGGAATTCTAGATTAGAATATTTATCTAGTGAATCTTGAATGGTAATAATTTGATGATAATCTTCTAAATCTCCCATTGAGTTGTCTAAAATGTCAGAACCTTTTTCATCTAAAGATTGAAGATACATTAATGAATGTCTTCTTTCTTTCTCAAAATTGTCTTTGGAAAGACATCCTTTTACACAATCTTGAATTAAAGTATTGATATCAGGTAGAATTCTCAAATTTAAATTAGAGGAATAAATTTGGAAATTATAAAAATGTCTAAAATTATACATACAACAATCAATGTGATATGTCGCTTCCAAGTCTTCCCTGAACACATCATTAAGTTTTGTTATAAGCATATTCATATAAATATAAATTGCTTTTGAACTAACCGTGTTTGGTAGAGAAGTTACTCCAGAATATGAGAAAAAATCATCATATTGTTTTTCCATTTTTAGTACTTTATGAAGTTCATATTCATAAAAATGCTCTTTTGGATTGATAATAGAAGGGTTTAAATCTGGTTTAGGATTTAATTTTCCAATATTATAATTTCTGCCAAATTCAGTAGAAGAAAGCATATTTGTTATTTCTTCAATTGAAAGATTCCCAACGGAGACAATACTCATATTGGCTGGGACATAATGAATATCATAGAAAGTCTTAATATCTTTAAGAGAAATATTAGTAATAGTTTCTAAATTTTCTAAAAGTGAAGGCAGTCTTTCTAAAAAAGTGTTTGGATAAACAGAGCTATGCTCTCTTAGAATTCTTTCATAAGAGAAATTATTAGGATATGATTTTAAAAATTCACATCGAATAATATTTCTTTGCTTCTCTAAACCTTGCTCGGTTAGATTGGCATTAAAAATAATTTCAGATAATTTTTCCAGACTCTCTTTAATTGAATCTCTATCATTACTTGTCTTAAATCTATAAGAAATTCCTTTAAAACTTGTATTGCCAAAAGTAATAAATCCGCCTTTATCAGAGAAGAAATCTTCCATTTCATTTGTTTTGCAAGAATTTGCAACCATATGTTCCACATAATGAGCTAATCCTTCAAGTCCCACAGGATCTTTATCACTTCCAGTATGGATAATTAATCCGATACGGTGATACCCTACATTGTAAGGCCATTTATAATTATAGACTTTTAACCCATTGGGTAAATTAGATATCTCAAAATTAGCATAATGATCTAGAAACATAAAATTCTCCTTTTATTAAAGTGCTGTAATTTATATTAATTACCTAAGTAAAGTTATCATAAATAGATATTTTTGTCAAACTATATTTGCATTTTTATTGTAAAAATAAAAAACACAATTTGTAAAGATTGTGTTTAATTTTGATTAAGATGTAATTAAAATATTAATTTATATTAAACACATAAGATAGGATCATAGTGTTTAACTAAATTTTTTTGTGAGGCTAATTTCTCAGCAATTTTTTTTACTAAAGGAGCAAAAAATTGCTTTTCTTCCATACTAATTTTTCTTGAAATATGCATTTCAAAGATCAAAACATTTTTGATCATTTTGACTCTACAGTCTTTATCTTTCTCAAAATTTTCAGGAACTTGAAATAGAATTAATCCATCAAGGGCGATGATATCAAAATCATCTCCAATTATAATAGGGTCAAAACCATCCTCTTTCAACTTTATAATTTTTGAAAGACATGATTGACACTCTTCAATCCTTAAATTCTCTAGATAATTAATAACTTTATCTTGGAAAGATAGAGAACAACTGTTCGTTATATGCCCAGAAGTTGTAAAGATTTTATCTTTTTCAATCTGAACTTGGATTTTTTCATCCATATTAAGATCATAATTATTTATGGCATTAATCACATCTTCATCTAAAGTTATATCATGATCAGAATTTGTTTTTATTTTTTCTGATTTTAAAATAAATGCAATAGGAATTAAAAGTATTCCTAAATAAAATATCAACATAATTATAAAAAAAGCGATTAGAAAAACAATTAGAAGATTTCTTAGAAATTTCATAAATTTTATTTGTTGTAAAAGAACAGTAGATTATAGTACAATAATATGTTTTATGTATGAAAACTTATTGGTATAATCTAGAGAAACTATACTATATCAAAAATATTTTGTCAATAGAATATAACTTGTTTAATAAAAAAAGAGCACAAATTATTTTGTACTCTTTTTTTGATATAAAATTTATCCTCTTAAAATTCCTCCCCAAATAAACCAAGCGAGGAAAGATTTTGCAGTTAAACTTAGAATAATATAAGCTTTTTCTCCAAACAGATAAGATTTCCATTTTCCAATTTTTTCATATTGTAAATACATGTTAATAGCAAATAAGTTAAAGAATATAAATAAAATAGGGAATATCCATCTAACAGTATTGAGAACATCTTTGACTCTTTGTGGTAGTTCTGCTAAATCTCCTAATCTGTCTAGTGACACGAAGAAATAAATAGCCATTATAACCCAAGGAATAGCTCCAGCAAAACACCCATAAATAAAACTAGCCCAATTTGGTTTAAACTCCTTATCTTCGTCTAAATCAACATTTATTTTCTCTGTAGAATATACTTTGAGTTGCTTCATCAAAGAAATTTGTCTCAAACTGGAATTATGCATTTCCATAATAGCTCCAAATAAATTCATACAAGCATTAAGTGATACAAGAGCAAATAATAAAATTCCATCATTAATTCCACATAAAATAGCAATTACATAGACCATAATTGAGCTAGAAATAGCATATTCAAACCATCTGATCAAATTTACTTTAAGTGCTAAATTATCTAAATACCAATCAAATATTTTGGGTGCAATTGTAATAAAATGAGCTATTGCTGATGCAAATAAAAACAGAGATATTGTATATCCAAGATTAATTTGATACCAATTTTCTGGCACTAGATCAAAAGTTCTTCCTACAGGATTTACATCAGGAAGCCAAATTTTTATTTGAGTGAGATTTTCTTTAGAAATTAGAGCCATAAATAGTCCTTGCACCAAGTGCAAAAATCCCATTATTAAGTTCCATTTAAATAATTTACTTTTTTCTTTATCATCTATTTTTACTATATTTTAAATTTAATATAATTAATATTTAGAGTACTTATTAAGTATAGAACTTTTTTATATAATAATCAATAAATATTTACATCTAATTTAATTTATATAAAAATTTATAATATTAGTTAATATGGATTGACATTTTTAGTTATTTATGTTATAATTCTAGGGTTGTTTTGCAATAGTTCATTATGAAAAAAAGAATATTTGAAAATTTGGAAAATTTTTATAGTTTTCCTTTGGAAAAATTATTTTTGGGATTTAAATGTATTAGAATTCTCAATCATAATTGGGAATTTCATATAAGACAAGACGGACCTCTATTTGAAGGGAGGCTTGTTTTTAGAAAATATGATAGAGAGGAAAAAGTTTTTTTCCTCTCAAAAAACAGAGCTTACACCTGTAAGCTCTTAACAGATTATTATGGAGATAAAGATTTTATAGATGTCTTCTATGATGAGGATATCTATGATTTGGTAGATGGTATGTTAAATACTTCTAAAGAATTGGAAGTATTTCATAAATTGAATTGAATTTAGTAAGATTACATTGTGATGATGTAATCTTTTTATTTAATAGTAAAAAGTTTTACGATAATAAATTAAATTTACTCATCTGATTTTTTATTTTTAGGTAATAGTTCAAATATTTGTTGATTAGAATATCCTTTACTTATATTTTCTAAAGCAGATTTTCTAAAAATAATTCTTTTCTCAGTATCTCCATCAAATTCTTTTTCTAAATATTCTTCATCACTAGTATAGCGATTCTTTTTTTTAATCTCTAATTCTATATTAGATAATCTTATTAAATGGTTTTGGACATTTTTTTCTCTTTTTTTCCAGCTGTTTTTTGGTTTTTCAGGGTCATCATATGTATCTAAATCATTATTGTAGACTTCTTGAATTTCAGAGAACTTGATATATGCAGGTCTTTTGTTTGGATTCATTTCTAGAATTTTAGTTAGATATCCTGATATAAAATTAGATAATTTATATCTATTTTCTCTAAAATTTATTTCACTATCATCTCTAAGAAACTTTTTATCATCCATTATTAGAATTATAGGAAAAGAATTTTTTCCAGTTAGTTCATAATAAACAGCCATACTTTTTATATGATTTTTCATTTTTCTTTTTATTTTTACAGGATTAGAATCTGTAGTTAAATCTACAAGAGCAATTTCAGGATAATATATATCTTTTCCTTCTTTTGTTTCTCCCTTTAGTATTTGATAAGGTTGCATATCTACACCTGCTACTTTATCAAGCCAAGCTTGAGGATCATCAGTTTTATTTTCTTCTTTTAAATAGGACTCTGCTATTGCTGATTTGTCTGGAAGCACAGTGTATAATAACTCTTTAATTTGATCTATATCATTGAGTTTTTCAATTAATTTTAAATTTTCTTTTTTTCGTAAATTAGGTAATTTAATATCACTTGTAATAGTATCTCCTTCAATATTTTCAAAAGCTGACTTAAGTGTATCTTCAAAAGAAAATCCGTTATATTTCTTTCGAGGACCTTTATTTTCTATAAGTTCTTGTTTTTCTAATTCTATTTTTTCTTTAAATTCTTGTACTTTTGTTAAAATTTCTAATTTTTCCCTTTGCTCTTCTAATAATTGAGCTTGTTTTAATAATTTTTCTTGATGTAGTTTTTCTAATTCTTCAAGTTCTTTATTTTGAAGAGCTTTTTCTAAAGTTCTTTCTTCTAAAGTTCTCTTTAGTTCTGAATTGTATTTTTCTTGTCTAACTTTTAAAATCTTTTCAGTATAACTATTATTTTCTTCGTCGATTTGTGAAAAGTCTTCTTCTAGTAAATTTTGATTTTGATTAAATTTTTCCATATTATGTGTTAATTAAAATAAGTTTTTTCTACTATATATTATAAAATTTTTTTGAATATAAAGCAAATTAAAAACTTTTTTATATATTGACATAGATTTTAAATTAAGATATATTTAATAAGTTCTTTTTAAAAACTGAATTTTATATGTATAATAGATTGCAATTTAATGTTACATCTGCTGAAGATTCAATACAGGTAATTTTAAAAAATGAAATAACTCCAATGCTCTCTAATAGAGAAAGTGAGCTTATAATATTTGGAGCTATAACTGTACCTGGCATAATGCTTTTTGACTCTAATTTACCGATATTTTATTTCTATAATTTAGAAAATTGTATAAATGACTCTGATAGATTTACTCATTTTTGTAAACATCTTAAGGTTAGATATTCTAAAATACCTAATATTCAGGATAAGAGCTTAAATAAATTTGGACTTATTACAGAAGGATATATCGTTTCTTTTGACTATATTGCTATCAATAAAAGTTGTTTTGATGAATATTTGATTGGTAGAAACAAAGAATTGAATTTAGAAGAAGGGTATAGAGACATTTTTTTAAATGCTTATGCTGAATTTATGATTAATAGTAATGTCGTAAGGTTATTTAGAGAAAATCCAAGATTTAAGTTAGAATCTTTAATTAATTTTAAAGAAAATTCTAAAACTAAGCTAGAACTTTTAGAAGTATATATACAGGAATATGGATTTTCAAGATATATGGAATATATTATAGAAGGAACATGGGAAGGAGTTCAATTTTTAAAAATTTATCTTTAAAATCCAATGAAACATCTTTATATTGAATGAGGATGTTTTTATTTTTGTAAAGATGTATTGACAAAAACAATTTTTTATAATAATATTTTAATGTTGTTCTTTTAATAGGTTTAAAATTTATGTATCATAGTATTCAGGTTGATATTTTGGCTCAAACCAACCCAGTCCATCATTTTATAAGATATAAGTTGCTTGAAATATTTTCAATGAATGACAAAGATTTGATTGTTATATGTCAATTATTACCTCCTGGTATAATGCCAGGAGACTCAAATATTCCAATATTCTGCTTCTATAATATAGAAGAAAATATAATAAGTGATTCTGAAAGAGCCATAAGTTTTGCAAGCTATTTAAAAGAAAGATTCAAATATAGACTCAGCTTAAAAGTTGATTATATGTCAGAAATAGGTGTCAGAATGGATCAATATTTTATATGTATTAACTATATCATAGTTAGTAAAAACTATTTCACATCATATATATCAGGTCATCTACCCAATGTAGTTACTGATCCTGAATCTAGTATCCTTTTGGAGAATGCCTATGCTGATATTATGCTTAATCAGAATATTAAAAAAATGCTTAAAGTAAATCCTAACTTTAAGCTTAATACTTTTGAGAGTAATAAGATGACAAAAGTACAAATTTTAGAATTTTATATTAATAATATGGATTTTTCTAGATATATGAAATCTAGAATAACAGGCTCTATAGGAGAAATGAATTTAATAGAGCTATATATTTAATATATTCTTATATAACATTATAAATATTATTTCCTCACTTTTATTTTAATAAAGTGAGGGATTTTTATTTTAATAATTAATTGATAAAAAATTTTGTTATGAAATAATTTTCTTTAGATCATCAATTAACTTAAAAGAATATTCTACTTTAAATTTTGTCTCTAGACATTCTGCCTGATAAGTATTGGGATTTATAATAAAATATACTGTGCAATAACCTCTAGGAGATTCTTTCAGGAATTGTTTCAAATTTTCTAATTTATCTTTGGTAAGATTTTTTGGAATGGGAATATTTATACCTACAACTTCTTCATTATCATTATTGAAATATTTTTTTATCTCATTATCAACTTCACTTGCATTAGAGATATCTTCTGTTGATGGCTTTTTAGTCACTTTTGATACTTTTTTACCAAGCCAATCAATTATATTTTCATCTGATAGATTTTTCACATCCTGTCCGATGAATTTGATTTGGTTATTTTCTTTATCTAATTTCCCACGGAAGATAAAACAATTATCTGTGTTGAGAATATTTTTTATCCCATCATAAATTGAAGGGAATAAAATTACTTCTATATTGTCTTTCTCATCTTCAACTTGTATAAAAGCCATTTTATCACCTTTTTTAGTAGTAATTTCCTTTAAACTACTAATAACTCCGACGATATTTAGGTTAGAAATTCTTTTGCTAGATTTTATATCTTGTATATTAGGAAGGCATAATTCATTTATTTTAGCTTGAAATTGATCTATAGGATGTCCACTTACAAAACAACCTAAATAAGTGTTTTCCAAAGATAAATTTTCTATCAAATCTTGTCTATCATCTCCAATATATGGAGGTAATTCTAATTTTGGTAATTCATTGGGAGAAATACTGAGTAAGAAACTATTTTGGTTAGAATTTTGTCCTTTGATATGAATTAATTTTTTTATATATTCTAAAATATTTTCTAAATTTATGATAAGTTTTTGTCTGTTTTCTAGACTATCAAAACATCCAGATTTTATCAAAGCTTCTAAATTTTTTTTATTTAACTCTTTTCCATCAATTCTTTCTAAAAAATCTTGAAAGCTTTTGAAAAGTCCATTTTGATTCCTTTCATTAACTATAATTTCTGCCAATTTGTATGACATATTACGAATAGTTCCAAGTCCATAGAAAATTTGTTTATCTTTACCTACAAAGTCAGGATAACTAGTATTGATGGAAGGAGGGATTATCTCTAATCCAATTTGTTTTGACTCTTCAATCTCAATAGCAATTCTTGTTAAGTCCTTAGCATCACTATTCATCAAAGATACCATAAATTCTAAAGGATAGTGAGATTTTAAGTAAGCGGTTTGGTATGCAACTAAAGCATAGCAAGCAGCATGAGATTTATTAAATCCATACAAAGCAAAAGGCTCAATTAACTCCCAGAGTTTCTCTCCAATTTCTCTTTCTATCCCATTTTTTACCGTACCTTCAATAATTTTTACTTTTTGTTCTTCCATCAGTTCAAATATCTTTTTTCCAACCGCTTTCCTCAAAATATCTGCTTCTGGTAAACTAAATCCAGCAATAGCTTGTGAGGCTTGCATAAGTTGTTCTTGGTAGATCATAATCCCGTAAGTTGGTTTTAGAATGTTTTCTAAATTAGGATGTAAATATTTCACCTCTTCTTCTCTGTGTTTTCTGGCTATATAAGTTGGAATAAGTTCCATAGGTCCTGGTCGATATAGAGAAACCATAGCAATCAAATCATTAAACTCAGAAGGTTTAAGCCCAATCAAAGCTTTTTTCATACCAGCAGATTCAAATTGAAATACTCCAGTGGTTTGTCCTTTTTGGAAAAGTTTATAAGCATTCTTGTCATCTAATGATAAATTAGTCATATCAATTTCTATCTTGTGATTTTGTTTTATTAATTTTAAAGTAGATTCTATAATAGAAAGATTGGCAAGACCAAGGAAATCCATTTTTAGAAGACCAAGATCTTCAATAGCATGCATTTCAAATTGTGTTGTAATTCCAGTTTTTCCTCCAGATTCTGAAATTTGTAGGGGAGTATAATGAGTTAGAGATTTATTAGAAATCACAACAGCACAAGCATGAGTAGAAGTATGTCTAATTGAACCTTCTAAAATTTGCGCAGTATCAATCAGAACTTGTACTTTATCATCTTGTTCGTAACGATTTCTTAGTTCATTCGAATCATCAAGAGATTTTTGAATTGTTTTCTTCTCAATCATTTTAGCAATAGAATCACATAGACTATAAGAATATCCAAGAGCTCTTCCAGTATCCCTGATAGAATTTTTGGCTGCCATTGTCCCAAAAGTACAAATTTGAGCTACATGATCACGACCATATTTATTGGCTACATATTCCAAAACCAAATCCCTTTTATTATCCTGAAAGTCAATATCAATATCTGGCATAGAAACTCTAGCAGGATTTAGAAATCTCTCGAACAAAAGCTCAAATTGAATTGGATCAAGATCTGTAATTCCAACTAAATAAGCAACCAAGCTTCCAGCTGCACTACCTCTTCCAGGACCAACCAATATACCGTTTTCTTTTGCCCAATTAATAAAATCACTAACAATTAAAAAATAAGACGGATAACCAGAATCATTAATGGTTTTTAATTCATACTCTAATCTCTCTTGAAATCCTTCAGGTAAATTTCCATCAGGATATCTTTTGGGAGTTCCTTCTTCACATAAAACTTTGAGATATTCAGCATCAGTTAGAGATTCTCCAGAATCTTTTTTTATTGGAACATCAAAATGAGGTAATTGAATTTGGTACAAAGGAACTTTGACTTTACAAAGTTCAGCTATTTTATTGGTATTATGAAAAGCTTGTTCGGGTATATTTAGTTCTTGAGTGAGATCCCACATTTCATCAGGTGTCTTCAAAGAATAATCTTCATTAATCAAAGTATACCTTTCAGAATTCATCAAATTAGTTTTATTTTTTATAGCAAGCATAATATCGTGAGCTTGTGCTTTTTCTTTCTCAATATAATAATTGATTCCAGTTAATACCAGTTCAATTTTTGTCTCTTCTGAAATTTTTATCAATTCTTGATTAACAGTAATTTGATCTTTAGTGTTTTTAGAGGGAACAATTTCTAAATATAGATTATCTCCGAATATATCTTGATAAAATTTTAATAAATCATCAATTCCAGATTTATCTTTTTGTAAAATTTTTTGCCCTAATTCTCCATTGAAGTCTCCGGTCAAACAAATCAAACCTTGACTATATTTTGATAAAATTTCTTTATCTATCTTTGGATGAGGGATATAACCTTCCACTCTAGCTTTGGTTACAATTTCTATTAGGTTCAAATACCCTTGATAATCTTTAGCTAAAAGAACAAGGGGATAAAGAATCTTATCAGGACTTGCTGATTTATCCTGAATTCCTTTTGGGTCAATTAGTATCTCTAATCCAAAAATAGGTTTGATTTTATTTTTTTCACAAGTTTTATAAAAATCTATAGCCCCAAACATATTCCCATTATCCGTAAGAGCAATGGAGGACATATTGTTTTTAGAAGTAAATTGAACTAGATCAGAAATATTTCCAATTGCTTCTAGGATACTGTAATGGCTATGGGTGTGTAGATGTGTAAATTTAGGCATATTAAAAATGAGGTCTTTTTAGTAAAATATTAATATTATTATAACATAGATAATTAGAGTTTGGAAATTTTGAAGAAGAAAAATAATTTAATTATTTACACAAAAATATACTAGTTTTGAGATAAGAATTTACCGAAGTAATTTGCTTTAAAGATATTTCTTTAATAATTTTTAATTTAGATTTTTGGATAGTTTTTCTAAATAAGTCTATTTCACTAGTTATTGCAATCATTTTCCCATTTTTCGCTAGATGATTTTTAGATAATTCAATAAATTTTTGGTATAGATCTTCTAGATTTGTATGTTTGGAAATAACCATTCCAAATGGTAAGTCAGCTGTTATGATATCAAATTTACCTAAATCTAAATTATCAGTAATGTCTAATGATTTTATCTTTATTTTTCTTATGAATCCAGCTTCTTTGATGTTTTGGATAGAAGCAGTAAGAGCTGATTTATCGATATCAAATCCAATAATTTCTTGTAAATTGGGGTTACTAATCAAAGCTTCAATCAAGAAAGTTCCACTACCAGAGAATGGATTCAGATAAGACTTTGCAGACTGAATATCTGCTAATAGATTCATACCAGAAGCAATAGTCGGATTCAAGGCTCCGCTAATATGGGATATTCGGTAAGATCTTGTACTTAAAGGTCTTGTAGTTATCTGAACACCAATTTCCCAAAGATCTTTAATTTTTATAATATGTATTTTTAAATCAGGATTATTATTGTCATATTCTAATTTGAATTCTTGAGAAATATATCTTAGAATGGATTTTATCTCAGGAGTATCATCTCCAGCACATTGAATAAAAAATGTATCAAATTCATCTAATTCAATAATTTCTTTAACTAAATTACCAAGAATAGATTTATTTTTAGCAATATATTTTGGAGTTAATTTGGGAGATTCTAATACAGAATAAGCTTTAGTGATAGTTCTTAGATTTTTGATAATATCTATTTTAATTTTTGGATTTTTTTCTAAATACATGAATTTAGATTCTTCTTTAATTATAAAATCACTCAGAAGTAAATTATTTAATTCTTGTTTGACATAGATAATTCCTCCTTCAATAAACTCTAATTTCCACATAATAATTTAGTATAATTTTTATCTCAATTATTATATCATACAAATACAAAATATGATAAAATTGTACGAGATGACATGATCGTAGACTTTATCTTTTCTTTTCCTAATCAACTTGCTTCGGTACACTCAGCACAAGATTGTTCTCAATGTTTTTCATCTTTTTCATTTAATTTTTTAATTTAAGATAAATACCCAAAAAGGTAAAGTAATAATAGATAATAAAGTACTGATTATGACAGATTTAGCAATAAAATCTTTATCAAGATTGTATTTGTCGGCTAGAGCAAATGGAGTGATGGCAATAGGCATAGCAAATTGTAAAATAGAAATATCTAGAGAATCAAAATCTAGATTTAATATTAAAGATAAAAAATATAAACCAAAAGGAATAAGAGTCAAGCTTAATACCGAGAATATCAAAGCTGGAATCCATTTTTTCCAATGACCTAATTTGAATTTACCTATAAAAAGTCCAATTACAACTAAAACCATAGGAGTAACAGAGTTTGTAATCATATTAATAGAATTGGAAAGAATAGAAGGTAGGGTTATCTGTAGTCCCATAAATAAAAACCCTAATATTACGGATAATAATAAAGGACTTCTGTAGAGGTTCTTTAGTACATTTGGGATAATACTAGACTTATCTTCTGTGATGGAATACTCTAAGTGACCAATTCCTAAACTAAATATCCAAAATATATGTACAGCTACAATTAAGCTAACTTGAGGTAATACATCAGTTCCAAATATTTGAGTAAGTACTGGAATCCCTAAATATGCCACATTACCAAACATTGTACAAATAATAATTGATCTAAAAACTTTTTCATTTAAGGATAAGATTTTAGATAAAATAATGACTATAAAAAATAAGATTAATATATAAGCTGAGTTAACTAGAATAAGATTAATTTCATCGTATAATGATATTTTTGTACTAGATAAGGAAGAAAAAATTAAAAGAGGAAGGCCTATATTAAGTGCAAATTGATTTAGGACTCTTATGTAAGAGTTTTTAACAGGTTTTATTTTTTGGAATATAGCACTAGTAAATATTATTATAAATAATGGTGCTATGACATTTAATATTTGGAACATTATCAAACAATTATAAATATGTATTATTATACCATAAAATTATGATATAATATAAGATATAATAAATTTAATATGAAATTTCAAGAACAAGAAAGAGTAAAAATTTGCTATACCAATTACAAAGGAGAAACATCAATTAGAGATATTATTCCAATCAAAATTTGGTTTGGTAAAACTGAGTGGCATCCTGAGACCGGTTGGTTAATGGATGCTTATGATATAGAAAAGCAAGCAGATAGATCTTTTGCAATGAAAGATATCAAAGCTTGGTTTGCTGAATAATTATTAAAAACAATTTATTAGCTATTTGATTAAATTTGAATACTTTATATAGAAATATTATGGCAAATCATGAATTATTTATCATCTCGTACTATAATACTATAAAAAAACTTGGAAAGTGGTATAATGGGGGTAAGTTTAAATTTAAGGATTATAAAAAATATGGTTCATAGACAACTTTCACAACTTATTAAATCAAATGGTAAATATGATCTTACTATTTTTTCACCTGAAAGTATCGATAAAATTGAAAATAGTATTTTTGAAAAAGGAGACAAGCTCTTCCTAAAGTGTCTTAAAAGAAATAAAGACATCCAAGTAAAGCCTGAAGAGATAGTGAGACAACTAATGTTAGATAAACTTATCAATGAATATGGTTATTCTGTTGATTTACTGGATGTTGAATATACTGTAAGTTTTGGAAGAGAAAAGAAATTTGCAGATATTGTAATATTGAACAAACAGGATAAAACAAGTATTTATTGTGTGCTTGAGATTAAAAAACATAGTGCTAAAGATGGAAAAGATCAGCTTAAAAGTTATACCAATGCTACAGGTGCTCCACTTGCAATCTGGACTAATGGAGTAGAGATTGATTATTATGAAAGACTTGATCCTAATTATTTTGAACCTCTTTCAGATATTCCAAAAGTACATGAAACCATTGATGATGTAAAGAATGAACGATTTACCTATCTTGAGCTTATGCAAAAAGATAGACTTGCAGAAGAGCGAAAATCTCTTAAATCTTTGATTCAAGAAATAGAAGATGAAGTTTTATCAGGAGCAGGAGTTGATGTATTTGAAGAAGTATTTAAACTTATATTTACCAAACTTTATGACGAAATGGAAAGTGCTGATGATAGGGTAAATATTGAGACACAGTTTAAAATTATCAAGAAGCAAAACCCCACCCTTACAGATAAACAAATTCTCGAACAAATTGATAATGAAGATTATAGAAAATTAGAATTTAGAAGCCGTGGAGATGCACATCATACAAAAGAAGTCATCAATGAACTCTATAGAAAAGCCAAATCAAAATGGCAAGGAATTTTTGAGCAAGGTGAACCACTCAGAATAACCGATGAAAACCATCTCCAAATTTGTGTAGGATTTTTGCAAAATGTAAAGCTCTTTAATTCTAATTTGCAGGTGATAGATGAAGCATTTGAATATTTAGTCAATAAGTCAGCAAAAGGAGAAAAAGGGCAATATTTCACCCCAAGAAATGTTATAGATATGTGTGTTTATATGATGAACCCACAATCACATGAATACATGATAGATACCGCTTGTGGAAGTTGTGGATTTACTGTACATACATTATTTAATGTATGGCAAAAATTAGTCAATCAAGGAAAAGCAAATTTTCATAATTTTTCTAATCAAAAACTTACCAATGAGCAAAAAGATTATGTGCATAAAGTATTTAGAATTGATTTTGAAGAAAAATCTGTTCGAGTAGCAAGAACCCTCAATATGATAGCAGGAGATGGAAAAACCAATGTATTGCATTTGAATACACTAGATTATACAAGATGGGAAGAAAAACTAAAAGATAGCTCATGGGCAAAAACATATCTTGAAGGATATTATCGAATGCTAGATTTAGCAAAAAATCGACAGAACCCAAAAGAATTTAATTTTGATATTGTAATGGCAAATCCTCCGTTTGCAGGAGATATTAAAGATAGTAGATTAATATCGAATTATGAAGTCGCTTTTGACAGTAAAGGAAAAAAAGCAAATAAAGTCTCAAGAGATGTATTGTTTATCGAGAGAAATCTAGATTTTCTCAAAGAAGGAGGAAGAATGGCAGTTGTTCTCCCACAAGGAAGATTTAATAATACTAGCGATGAAAAGATTAGAAGCTTTATTATGGAAAAAGCAAGACTTGTGGCAGTAGTAGGATTAGATGGAAACACCTTTAAACCACATACAGGAACTAAAACATCAGTATTGTTTATCCAAAAATGGGATGAAGATCCTAATTCTCCAAGCTATAATTCACAACAAGAGGATTATGAGATTTTCATGGCAGTAAGTGAGAATAGCGGAAAAGATAATTCAGGAATAGAAATGTATGAAACCAATGAGAAGGGAGAGAGAAAGCTCGATGAGCATAATCATCTTATTCAAAAGCATGATCTTAGAGAAATAGCATTAGCTTTTGAAAAATGGGCGAAAGAACAGAAATTAAGTTTTTGGAATAGTTGATTTATAATTTAAAAAATATGAAACCATTCAAACCAGATAATTTACCGTTAGAAAAATTAAATGGGGATATTTTTATTGCTCATATAGGAACAGCAAATAGAGCAGTTGCGAAGTTTGATGCTTTTCTTCAAAGTATCCCAAATGGAAGAGTTCTTTTATCTCCTCTATCAACAAAAGAAGCCGTTTTATCATCTAAAATTGAAGGGACTCAAGCAACTCTTGAAGAAGTTTTACAATTTGATGCCAACCCAAAGGAAAAAACTGAAAAATATGAAGATATTCAAGAGATTATTAATTATAGGCATGCCATGAGTGTAGCAATTACAAAACTCGAAACAATCCCTTTAACAGGACAATTGATCAAAGAAATACATAAGCTTCTTTTAAAGGGGACAAGGGGAGAAGGGAAAAATCCTGGAAATTTTAGAACAGGTTCTGTTTTTATTGGAAAACAAGGATTGGGAGTAGAAGGAGCCAGCTATATTCCACCAGAACCACAAAATATTGCAGAGTATTTTTCTAATTTTGAAAAATATATTCATTCTGATGAAAAAGATCAAATAGTTCAACTTGCAATTGTTCATGCTCAATTTGAAATTATTCATCCTTTTTGGGATGGAAACGGAAGAACAGGAAGAATTTTAATGCCATTATTCTTGTATTACAAAAAAGTTCTATCTTCTCCAATGTTTTATTTGAGTGAGTATTTTGAGCTTCATCGTGATGAATATTATGATTATCTACAAAACATATCAAGAAATGGGGATTGGGAAAGTTGGATTAAATTTTTTCTTATAGCAGTAGAAGAACAGTCCATAAAAAACATTGAAAAAGTTAAAAAAATTCTTGCTCTATATGAACAATTAAAAGATAAAATTATTGATATTCCTACTCCAAAAAATTCTATTAAAGTCTTAGATTACTTATTCTCAGTACCTATTTTTGACTCTGCTGATTTTTCAAGGCAAACGGGAATAAAAAAAGATGCAACTTTTCGTATCTTGCATTATTTATCTCAAAATTTGATTATTCATCATAATAATAAAGAAAGAAATAAAACCTATTTCTTTGAAGATTTATTGGATATAATTAAATAAAAATGTTAGTTGCAAATTTACCACTTAAAAGAAACTATGCCTCAAATAAGTTACATAAAATATACAGAAGTCCTTGAAGCTCGGAGATATGATGCAGAGTATTTTAAGCCTTTTAATTTGACTGCTGAAAAATTAATTACTAATTCAGATTTTTTATATCTAGAAAACTTAGGTAAATTTATTATTGGTCCATTTGGATCAACTGTAAAGGTAGAGGATTATGTTGAAGATAAACAATATAAATATATCAGAGGAAAAGATATTAAAAATGGAGTTTTGAGTGATGTTGATAATTCAGCAGTTAACAAAGAAAAATTTGATTCATTACCCAAATATCACTTAAAAAACAATGATGTTTTAATTACTGTTGTTGGAACTCTTGGCAATGTTGCAATATATAGAGATTCTTTTGGTCCAGCAATCTTTAGCTGTAAAAGTACAGTTTTTCGTTCAAATAAAATAAATCCAGAATTTTTAATGATCTTTCTTGATACAAAATAGGGAAAATCA
>Ga0100385_1001113_pt1 | contig 28527 bp, 18 predicted proteins | sample CryGeymeta201509_FD_81543 | JGI IMG/M metagenome (GOLD analysis project Ga0100385, IMG submission 81543) | Groundwater microbial communities from Crystal Geyser aquifers in Utah, USA - Crystal Geyser metaG 2015-09 | ecosystem: Environmental > Aquatic > Deep subsurface > Groundwater | place: USA... | reverse complement strand
CTTCGGCATCACTGGCCGCATCGACTTCGGCATCACTGGCCGCATCGACTTCGGCATCACTGGCCGCATCGACTTCGGCATCACTGGCCGCATCGACTTCGGCATCACTGGCCGCATCGACTTCGGCATCACTGGCCACATCGACTTCGGCATCACTGGCCGCATCCGAGATCAAGTCGAGTTCGGCATCAACGCCCAGGTCATCGGGATTTGAGACCAAGTCCGATGCCGCGTCCGCACTCAAATCCGAAGCAGCATCCAGAGAGGTTGCCGCGTCGCTTTCATGATGTGTTGTGGGTTCGTCCGACGAACAAGCCAAAATAGTTGTAACGAAAAGTACGCCCAGAACTTGCCATGCTTTCAAGATTCCTCCTCAACATCATATGCGGACTGGGGATTCTACCTCGAAACCCAGAATTTAGTCTCGCGCGAATCAAACCGATGGGCATTCTAGGCGATAATCGCGCCAATCCCTGTGCACCAGGTCATCGAAAAGTGAAAATGGTCGCAGGCCAATCGTACGCTGTTTTTGTGGTCTGGGAGGACCGGTGACTCGCATCTGGGATCAACGCTTATTGAAGGACGGGTCCGGGGTCCCCTTGAAGCACCCAATAATGTAGGGAATGCCATCTGTGATGTAATAACCGTAGATTCCATTAACCGGTCACCAATCACTGCTCATGCGCGCCGATGTCGTTTTCGAGACCGACGGGACGTACGCCCCCGCCATAAGAGGTGAAAGGCGCCAACCCCGCACTGGTTCCACCATCCACCGCTGGACTTGCTGGGTCGACCATCAGGTCGTCGTTTACAAAAAGTGGGTCGGTGTTTTCGAGGTCGGCCAACCCGAGTGTGCCAGCCGGGCCAGCACCGCTTGGGCGGTAGGGCGTGCCCACTTGGTAGAAGATGTTATTGTCGTAGAACATGCTCAGAGAGGCTGTGTAGGCGATGGCCTTCGCGGTCCCACCGCCCATCAGAATATTATTGTAGATGTCGACGATCCCCATACCGCCCGAGCTTTTTGTTCCGAGATCGAAGATCGAAGCGTTGACGCCAGTGATGGGGACGCGGACTGAATTATTGAACAGTTCGAGCGAGGTGTAAGTGTCGGTCTGCATGATCTGGATTGCGTGCTTACCGGCATCGCGAATGATGTTGTTTTGAATGTTGACGACACCGCCATGGACGTTGGTCGCGCTGTTGTTTCCGCGGATTCCGGTTTGCCCGGAGGCGCTTCCGATAATGTTGTTTCCATCGATCAAAAGGTCGCCATTATTTGCGTAATAACCAAAAATAATTCCGTACGAATTCAGGCCAGCCATTCGAATCGTGTTGTTTTGGATTTTGGATTGAATCGCAGGCGCCGAAATCGTCTGATTGCGCAGTGTTAAGTAAATCGACCCCGTCCCGTTCGCCGCGCCAATCAACTGCGTAATATCGTTCCCCGTGATGATCGCGAGGTCGGCGAGCAGGGAAATGCCGATTGCGCCTTGCACGCCTGTGAACACGTTGTCCTGAATTGTCACCTTGCCGATCGTGGTCAAACTTAAGGCGTCTTGGGCGTTGGTGCAGCGCGAGTCGATGACGTCGACGACGCTCGCGACTCCAAACGTGCCCGTTGAGTACAGGCATCGCGACCTTTCGAATCCTGAATTCAGCGGTGCCGCAGCGTCGATGTTGACCCGCTCGACGCGGATGGTGTCGGCGCCATCGATAAAGATGCCCGTCGCGCGATTGATCATCGTGAAGTCTTCGAAGATGGCCTCGAATATCTGTGGGGTAGGGTCCTGACGGTAAGTTCCGGCGCTGAGAGCAGCGTTGGACGTCGACCAAGGGACGAGTCGAGAAAGGTCTCGGTCCATGCCCTTCAGGATGAAGTACTCTTGGTCCATCCTTAGGCCCGAAAAGCTGGAGTGGTCTTCGGGGCAGAGTGTCAATGTGCCGTATTTGGCGAGCGCTATGGCTGCAGCGGTGACCGAAGGCGTTTGGGCACCCACGCAAGTCCCGACTGTAATGGCGTCTGATTTCTCCATCCGGTCGATTTCGAGGTCGAAATTGGTCTCGTCATGGTCGGTCATCGCGACCGTCACATAGGTCGAATAGATATTTTGGTTGGCGAGCACTGGGACGCGGAGGGCGGAAAATGCCTCGGTCTCTTCGGCGTTTCGAAATTGGTCGAGCGCAAGATCTCGACTGGGCAGGCTGCTGCTGTCGCCGGTGAACATCGAGACCTGCGGTGCGGCGGCAGTTGTGCTGCTTTGCACATGCGCGACCACCCCTGAATCGCCGATATGCGGCAGGATGAAGACGCCGACCTGGGCGGGGTTTAGATGGACCTGCGGCGCCACGTGACTGGACGTCATGACCGTTGGAGGCGCGGACGGAGCAAAGGTGAGGGCGACGGTCGCTTCGGCCCCAAGATTTTGAACTTGGACCAGATAGGTTCCGCCGCGTTCTACGCGAAACAATCCGGTGTCTACCGCTCCCCCAAAGGCGCCAACAAGGTCGTTCCCTTTGCCATCCTGCAGGCTCAACGAGAGGTTCTCTGCGCCAGTGGCCAAGATTCGTGTCAGGTCATTTTCTGAGGCATTCACGACAAATTTCAGGACCTCGCTAACTGGCAATAGGGTTGTTTGTGTTACGTGGTTTTCGAGGATCGGCAATGGGTCTGCAATCCACTCGATTTCGACGTTTCCGGTCCCGAGCGTGGCGTCGATTTCAACGACCCAGAGGCCCGCGTCGCCTGCGGTTGCGTAAATCGTGGTGTCGCCTGTGGCGTCGAAGGTTTGCGAGGGACGCGCCATGCGTGTTGGGGGTATCAATGACGCGCTGCCATTCAGTCCGGCGCCCAGCGACTTGACTCGAATGCCAAATCCGCTGTCGGCCATGGCAGTGAACGCATAATAGGCTTTCCCGTTGGCCAAGAGCGCGGCCTGGACCGGAGCCGCTTGAGTCAAAACCGAGAGCGACTCCGAATCGAGAACATCCACCACCACGGGAACGGTGCCATCGCCCGTGTTCACGAGTGCTTCCCCGAAGTAGCGCCCAGAAGTCGACCGGGCGTGAATGGCTGCATCACAATTGGCGTAAGAGAGCATCGATTCGGCGCCGCTCTTGGCGTCTGGAATGTGTTGCCCTGAGGCCTGGTCTTGGCATGTGTAGGTGATGTCCAACTTGAATTCGTCGGCGACGGACACGCCGCTACTCTTGAATTCGAAGGTCACTCCGATGGCGGGTGTCGGGTCGAACGACGCGCCACCAAGCCAGCCAAGTTGTTTCACTTCGACTCGCTGCACCAAGGTAGTCGCGCCAAATGTTGCGGTTTGAATCAGCGCATTTGGGGCTTCCTGAGTCCAGTATCCTGTACGTTCGACGAGCGACCAGAGCGGAGTCGTCGTTCCCGATTGACCTCCGTCGACGGTGTAGGGGACTTCGACGACGGCGAGCGCATCAGGCGCCAGACGCACTTTCTGACCATTTTGGGATACTTCTACCTCCATGGCCCCTTGGCTCGCCAGTGGGCCTTTGACGCCGTCTGGGGCGTAAGCTTGAAAGGCGCCTGGGAACGCGAGTTTGCGATCGGATTGAAGGTCGATTGGCGTGACGGTGACGGCCACCGGGCCGGTCACAGATTCGCCTGTTTCGTCGTTGACCAACGCATCGGCCGGGAATTCAATCCGGGCTCCGAGTGGCCCCGCGATCGTGCCGCCGGCTGCCGCGTCGAGCAGGAATACCGGGGGAGTTCTTGGGGTCATCTGAATCGCGGCCTGACCTGTTGCGCCGACTTCGATCTGGGTGCGCAGCAGCTGAGTGGCGTAATCGGCTCGCCGAAACAAAAGGACCAAAGGGACGCCAGCGCCGGCCGTGATCGAAAACCGCCCCTCGCGATCGGATAGCCCTAGAACCTGACCCTCGCGGTCTTGGATCTCGACGTCGTGGACAGGGGCGCCGCGCGTGTCCAACACGACTCCGCTCAACGTGGCCATCTCTACAGCCGTCGAGTCAACCACGACGACGTCGCGCACGATTTCGTCGGTCTCACCGTCGGGCGCGTGAACCACGAGTTTGACGGCGTAAGTCCCCGGGGTTTTGTACAGATAACTGGTCTTGACTCCACCGCCGGTATGGCCTTCGCCAAAATCCCAATCGTAAGTCAGCTCGCGCTCTTGTGGGTCAACGGTGATCGACGCGTCAAAGGCCACCGGCCCGTAGGTTGAAGGTCCGGCCGAGATCGCGAAGTCCGCCGTAAGCTCATCGACGGTTGCACGGGTCACCTCGACCGATGCTGTGCCCTCGTTTCCGGCAGCGTCTATGGCCGTGACCGTGATCTTCGCGGTGGCACCCAACGACAAATCCACGGTAAATGGGCTGGCGATAGGGGTGATTTGGACGGCGGCTGAGTCGTCGATTGAATAGCTCAACCCTGTGACAGCTTGGTTGTCCAGGGCAATACCTTCGAGCCTGTAATTGCCGGCTGTGCTGGACCGGACTCCCGACGTGATCGAGACCGTGGGCGCAATCGCATCCACGTGTTCATCGGCGTCCGTGTCAGCATCGACGGTGGAATCTGCCCCCATATCTGGCGCGGGGTTGGTGGTGCTGCCTGAGTCGCCACACGCAGCGACGCCAAACCAGAGCAAAAAAAGCAGGACAAAAATTCGTCGATGGATGGTCATGTTCTTGAGCCCCCGAGCTCTCGGCAACGCCATTGGCGATGTCTACAATGAAGTGATTGCGTGGGAATTTAGTGATTTCCCTGCCGCGAAGCAACCGTAATGAAGATTCCGCTCGACCCGGCTTAGAGCGCGGCCAACCAAGCGCGAATCTGCTCGTAGACCTCGAGGTTGTCCAAAAGGTCAAGGTGGCCGGTTTTGGCGACCACGAGCTGATGGTCTTTCGGGATTCCAAGGTTGCAGCCTGTGGACTCGTGTTTTCCAAGCGCACTTTCAATGGGAACCAGCCCATCACTGGAGCCATCTTCATCGGCGATTTCATCGGTGGTTCCGGCAATCGCAAAACACGGCACATCCGGCAGCCCGCAGGAGACTCGGGGATCTGAGCCAAACGCAAATCGGTCTCGGCCCTCCCAGTGTTCGTCCAGGAAATTCCCATAGCGTAGGTCTGTGACGCCGGCGCTGCGAAGTCTTGCGACCTTTTTTAGCGGCGCGCTGTAGCGGGACAAACCCAGTAAAGTTTCAAAGGTATTTCCCCACCGCTCAAGGGGCGCGCCGTGATGTGGGGTGCCCATAAACACCATCGCACGCAGGTGAGCACGCCAACTCAGGTGATTGACCTCCGCGATATGTACCGCAGACCGCGCGACCAGACCGCCCATGCTGAAGCCCAATAATACGACCGATTTTACCGGAACCGGCCAGCCTGCGACCAGCTCCTGCAACATCGGCGCAAGGCGATTGCCGTTGGTCGAAATATGCAGACCACTGTTAAAACGAACATAAATCGGCGTGAATCCGAGGTCATTGGCCAGTGATTTTGCGTGGTTATGTCCGTGGCGGGTCAAAAGCGTGTCGTCCATTGACGATCCATGAAGGAACACCAAGATATCCGCCGTTGCGTGAGGCAATTCGCGCTTGAGGTCCGCCGGCGTGAGGGAAAGTGCGTCGTCGTCGGTGCGTAGCTCCATGTCGATGGCGAGCGGATTATTTTGGGCTTCTAAGTAGTCGCCGATCACGCCGTTCAGGGCCGCACGGACGATGTCGTATTCGTCATTTGGTGTGACATCCGCAACCAGCGGTTCGATTCGCTCCAGCGCGCTGTCGAGCCCAATGCCGACCAGTCCGGTGATGCCGCGAATCGTTCCGTAGACTCCGCCAGTGCACAGCTTAACGATGGGCAAAAACGGACGACCAAGGATCGCGGGCCCACCCGCGATCGTCTGATGCATGTCTTCGACGACGGTCGTGGCGTCTTTGGTCGCTTCGACCAAAATTTGCCCTAACCCGCGGGCTTCCTCAGCGATATTCCGTTTTTTCTCCACTTTATTTCCGGGGTGGTGCTCCGCCTTGGACGAATCCAGGCCGTTTCATGAGGTAGCCCATCAAACCTTCGCCGACTCCGGCTGCGCGTAATTCGTCGACGGGAAAAGGCAGGCGTGTCGGTGTCCACTCTGCCTGAAGACTCACGCGTGGCCAATCGGGATGGATGATCGCGGCTGTCCCGATGACACCCAAATCCGCGCCGGCTTCAAGAACCTGGTCCAAATCAGCTCGGGTCCAAATTCCGCCCGCCGCAAGCACCGGTATATGGGCCGGCAAAACCTGCCGAAATGCACTCAGAACCTTTGGACCGTTGGGATCTTCTGGAGCGGTACACAACGCATTTTGCAGCGAAAGGTGAATGAAGTCTGCACCGTCTTCGACCAACCATTTTGCCGTCTGCAGGCTTTCTTGGAGCAGGATTCCGCGCGCCATAAACAAGTCGATAGGCGAAAGTCGGACACCGACGGCAAAATCGGGCGAAAGGGCTGCCCGTACCTCGCGCATCGTCTCGCGCAGCAGCAGCGCCCTGCCGGCCAGCCCGTCACCGTAAGCGTCGCTGCGCGTGTTATCGACGGGCGACAAAAAGTTGGTGAACAGATAGCCGTTTGCCCCGTGCAACTCGACACCCGAAAACCCCGCTGATTCTGCGCGTTTGGCAGCAGAAACAAAGTCTTTCTTGATTTGAAGAAGGTCCTCCAGAGTCGCCTGACGAATACCCTCGCGAGGCATCGCAGCGATGGGACCCGTCGGTGCCATATTGGCCATCGGTCCGCCATGATGAAGCTGCACAAAGGGTTTTGCGCCCTCGGCTTTCAGGGCGGTCGCCAACCTGGTCAGTCCTTCCAGGTGTGCATCTGACGAGATTCCGAGCTGTCCGTCCCATGCTTTGCCACCGTCACAGACGTAGGTCGCACACGTACTCAACCACTCGAACCCGCCTTGTGCACGCTTTAATAACCACTGGAATTCGACCTCTGAGAGTGTTCCATCGGCATGGCTTTGAACGTTGGTCAGGGGGGCGAACGCAACGGGCGAATTAAATTCGAGCCCGCAGGGTAGGGTGATGGGGTTCATGCGCTTGCCTTCAGAGTTCGAGTTCGATCCAAACCAAATGATGATCCGAGGTGTCGGCCAAGTCTTCGTCTGGACTTCCGATCGCCGGCCAGAAAACGCCGCTGTCCAGGACGCTCAGGTTCGCGGAGGGCAATACAAAATCGACCCGAAGATTCCCAACCTGTCCGTCGCTGAAATTCGCCGTGTCGACCTTCGAATCACCCGTGTGTGTGGTGTTGGCCTGCCCATCTTTTTCGGCGGCTTCGGGAGCCCCAAGGCTTTGCGGCTTGGTGTCATGCGCAAGCGGATTAGCCAGCAGGTTGGCGATACCTGCGTGGATGCTGTCTCCATCGATGGGGTCGCTGTTCAAATCGCCCAAGATTACAAACGCGGCGTCTGCTCCGATTGACCCTGTTTTTCCTGCGTCATCGACGATGTAGGCGTTGTCTGCTTGGCTCGTAATGTAGTCTGACCAGAACCGGATCTCGTCGTGATTTCGCTTGCCGTTTCTGTCTTCTGGGCCGTCAAAACTTGGCGGAGTAGGGTGGCTCGCCAGGATATGAATGAGCTTGCCGTTTGCGGAGATGGGGATGTCTACGTGGTTTTTGGACGAAAGCCGCATGATTTGGACGGCTTCAGGTGTGTACCAATCCGTGGGCAAGAGGTTTGCTGGCATATCCTTCCAAAGCAGCTTCTGAAACGTGCGGATATCCTCGGTCATGATGGGGTAGCGAGAGAAGACCACAAAGCCATATTGGCCAGGAAAACGGCCAAAACCAAACGAGTCGTCGCCATAGGCTTGAGAGCCAGGAGCCGCTGTAATCGTGCCGTCTTTGTTCAGGTCAATGCCCGTGGATTCGCCGGTATTGCTGGGTGGAACAAAAAAATACGGATACTCGATGGGCTCAGCGCCCTGCGAGACGTTCAGGTAATTTTCCGCAAAATCCTTGGCCGCGTCGCCATTTGCGTCCCAATCGAATTCGTTGATCAACACGATATCGGGACGCACTCGCTGAATGACCGCGGCGACGGCTTTTGCCTGAGGATCGCTCGCTTTCAGGTCGGCTACGAGAGCTCCGCTTTCACCTCGGAACAAGGATGTGTTGAAGGTCGCCACTCGAACGCTGACATGCGACGTGTCTGCGTCGGCCGACGAATCTTGGGTGGACATGTCTCCGGAGGTGCTGGCATCAGCCTCCGGCGTACGTACACCGCTTTCAGAAGAACATCCAAATTGGACAATTAGGATGATGGCGGCGAGGTTTCTGTACATCGAGTTCCTGTGGGGAGGTTTGGCGCGGACCGTTGGATTCTCCAAATCACGTGCGGCTTCGTAATTGGTGAAATCTCTGAAACCGATGTGACGGTGATTTAGGGGACTACGAACCAGACTTTGGTGATGAGTTCGTCGTGGTCGACCTCATAAATAGCCATCGCGTGCACCGGTTCGGGTCGAAGTCCGGTCACGTACTCGAAGTCTACAGCGACATTTCCAACGACTGAACGTGTCGTCACACTGGCATTCAAGTCCTCGCATCGCTCAAAGAGCGGGCCATACGTGTCACGTAGATGTTGACGTCCCTTTCCCTGCAGCTCATTTGTTTTCAGGTCGAAGAGCTCCACGTCAGGATGGTAAGCGGCCACAAAATCGTCGATTTCCCGACTGTTGTAGGCATCGAGTTGTCGTTGAGCGGCACGTCGTGCGCGTTCTTCAGCATGACTCATGAGGTACGTCCTTGGGTCTTATCGTGTCCAAAGTAGATAATGGCCACCAAACTTGCCCCCGGACGCTCGCTGATGCAAGGCCTCGCGTTGCGTGGACCACTTTTTTGCGGACTCGTCGTCTCCGAGCCAGGCCGCGGCCTCTGCACGAGAAAACTGGTAGTGCGAAACGCTTGAGGTCGTGTCGACCACTCCATCGATCGCAGCTTCTTCATGGCCTGGAGCTAGGGCGCCCCGGAGGTAGAATTCGACCGCGGTGTGGGTCTGTTTTGGCCCCCATGCTTTGTCGGAAATTCGATAGGCCCTTAAATCTTCAGCGTCGCCTCGCAGGGCTTGCAATAGGTCGCGCATGTCGTTGGTTGGGTTGATCAGATAGAGTTGGTCGAGCTGGCCTGTGCGGTGGGCAAAGGCGATCAACATCCAAGTCGTGGGAGCATAGCTCGGTCTGCCGGTGAGCATCTTGCGATCGGGATTCTGGAGCACGAGCGCTTTTTTTGTATGGGCAAATGCCTCATCGAAATGCCCCAGACGCGCCTCGGTCAGCGCGAGCAGGGACTGAAGCTCCCCTCCGGGCTCCTCGGTCGACTCGAGTCGTTTCAGGCGCGCGAGCGCTGCTTCCGGTTCGAATTGGTATTCCACCTGAGCTAAACAACGCTCGTTCCTTGGGGTGGTCGCGACGACGCCATTTCGCGTGTCTTCAAGACGAAGAAACCCAGCCAGGGCCGCTGCGACATAGAGGTTTTCGACCGCCGTAGCCTTATGGGTCTGCGGGAGTGCTGACGCCTCAAGCTTCTTCGCGGCGGCAAGCAAAACATCTGGCGAGACGGATTCAGAAAGTCCAGAGGCGCCGCGTGGAAGGCCCTCGCATTCTTGTTGAACGCTGGTCGCGACGTCGAGGATATCCTGGTCTCTGATCTTCCCTTCGACGTAGAGGGCCGCCCCAAGGTCCATGAGCAACGGCGAATTCGTCGACGATTTTTTTCTTCGGAATGTCAGGAAGAGGTCAACCAGATCGACGGCTTTGCGGGATGCTGCGACGCCCACCGCGTCTGTGAGCAGCGTCAAACCACGAAAAGGCAGCGGGGATGTGGTTGAATTCAAGCCACATGCGATTCCGTCTGCACTTTCTAGAGCCGATCTAAATTCGTCCTGATAGAGGCTCAGTGCTTTGTCGGTCGCCCCTGCAAAACAAAGTGCCCGGGTTCCCACGCCTTTATTCGTCAAAATGGCGTCCGTCGCCAGAATACGGTCGAAATTCGCGGTGCGCATCGCGATATCGTACCAAATCGTTGACGATGTCGGCGGCGACTCCAGCAAGCGCTCCCAGGCACCAGCACGGGCCAAGGTCTCCTCGGGGCTTATCATTTGACCATTCGACTCTGCCTGCAATTTCAGAAGTTCGACCGCCAGAATATCTCGTTTTATTGGGTTGAAATCGCCGGCGGCGGCCTCGATGAGCCCCGCCACCAGTCTTTCGCTCGTTTCGAGAAGCGCGACACGCTCGTTCGCCAGGGCTTTGCGAGCCGTATCCTCGGGGGAATCCTCGACCTGCACAAAGTGCGTTTCTTGCACGGGATTGGTCTTTGGAATCAGAAAAAACACGGCACCCATGCCGAGCATCAAGCTGACGATGAGGACACTGAGGATGCGCCCGAGCCGTCGTTCGATTTCCTGGTCGGATCCCCCAGACGAACTCGTTTTTTGGCCCGGCTGCGGCAAAGACTCGTCTCGCCCGGACACCACAGGTCGAGGGGGCACCTTGGCCGGAACACTCGTGGATTCGTTGTCATCACCTTCGGTATTCCAGTCGCCACCGTCGCTCATGTACTGATCCGTAATCTTGAATTGAGCCCCATCTTATTCGTGTTCACGGTGTTTCGTCGACCCGAGTCGGAAATAGCGTTGTGGGGTCCCCGTTTTTCCATTGTGGGCGTTTTGTCATGATCGAAAGAAACCGGTCTGACTCTAAAAACTCGTCAAGCCAACGAATCAGGTTCGGCCAGGGCTCGGCCAGAAACCACTCCCGGTCGACAAAGGAAAATTGCCGAATAAAGGGCAGCAGCGCCATGTCGGCAAGACTTGGCGACTCGCCGAATAGCCAGCGCTGCCCCGCGAGCCTTAAGTCCAGGTCTCGAAGGAATGCCGATGCGATTTCGCGCGGGACGACCGGGTCGTCGTCGGGGTGTTTCCACGAATATTTGTAGCGGTCGAGCGCGGCTTTGAAGTGGGTGTCGTTGCGCAATATCAGCTCGTCGATGGTCTTGAGCTGCGCGGCATCAAACGCGGGCAGGACGGCCCCGGACCGCTGTCGCCAGCCTTCCGGGTCGTGCAGGCTCAGTGCCCATTTCATGATGTCGAGGCTCTCGGCAATCACGTCGCCATCGGGCAACACAAGGACCGGGACCGTGCCTTTGGGCGACGCCTGCAAAAGCTCGGCGGGCTTGTCGCGCAAGACGACCTCGCGCACTTCACACAAAATCTGTGCAGAAGAGACCGCAAGGCGTGCTCTCATCGCGTAAGGGCAGCGACGAAACGAATATAAAATGGGGAGATTTTCAGGCATTTGGGAGGAGGGGTTTTTGGCCGAATCGTGAAGCACGGCCAAATCATCGCAGGTTTCGGCTAGCGCCTGCATACCCTATCACAGCCCGCAGACCGATGCCGAAAACGGCCGCAGGCAGAAAACCTGCGGCCAAGTCTCTAGCGGACGAATACGACGCCGAAGGCGCGGTAGTCTTTGTCGCCGAGGTCAGCGTCGCAGCGAGCACTGTTGCCGACCGAGATGTTGTCGGTTTGCAGACAACCGTCTCCGGCGGTACCGATTCCGATGCGTGAATCTGGCGAAAGGCAATCGTTTTCCTGATTACCGATGATGCCGATTCGTGCCCGCGCCGATTGCGGATTTGTCGGACTTAGACGGGTCACGTTGAAGCCCTCACGACTGCAGTTCGGCTGCAGGGAGCCCACGGTCGGAACCATGGCTTTCCAAGCCGCGCGACCCAAAGACGAAGGTGTAAACCCGCCGTTAATCACATCGCTCAGGTTTACCGCGGTCTGTGTCATCGTGACGAAGTTCAGAGCCGTTGGAGCGACAAGGGTCGCCAAGCCTACGCGTGCCTCGGTGAACGGCACCGAAAAATAGCTCTGAAGCAGCGCTTCGTTTCCGTCCAAGTCGGGCAGGTTCGGATTCAACGTCGATGTTCCCGTCCAAATCGCCGCATCGTAATGGAAGGTCGCGTTGTTGCCGTTGGCCTTGAGCACAAGCGTCCAACCACCACCATCGGTGTCCATATCGCAATAGGCTGCATAAGGAGTCCCGTCGGAAGTCACAAGGTCGTAGACGCCGCTGATTCCGTTGATTCCCGCGTTGTAGACCGAGTTCGAAGCAAGGGTGGCTGCGCAGCTCGATTGGGCTTCTGGGCCGGCGTCGTTGGTTGAACACATGACCTGCCCAGTGATGGCGACGGCCGTATTTGCGTCATTCCAATGTCCGTAATCACAGATCGTGGAATCGACCAGATAGAGCGCTTCATCGGTGTTGTTGTCACCGTTGGGCTCGAAGCCAGTGCAGGCGGCATTATTGGAATTGCTGACATAGAACGAACAATCGGCACCATTGCATCGTCCCGACCAATTTGAGAGTCCGAGCGCTGCGTTGTAATCAGGGAACACATTGATGAGGTTGGGCGGTACACCATTCCAAGCCCGGATGGCTTCAGCGTGTGCGCGGGTGCGCGGAACGATGACTTCCATGCCTCGGTCGGCGCAGTAGGTACGGTAGTTGGCCTGGGGTCCCGAGAGAGCCGGGTCATCGAATCGGACCATCGTGTAGCCGACGCCACCGTCGCTATCCATATCGCAATGCACGATGACCGGAGCACCTGAGCCAGGTTTGATGGCGTAATCACCCGTGGCCGTGGCCGGTTGAGCAAATTTCAGCTCCGCACATGAACCATAATAGTTGCAGTTCACACCGTTTCCTGTGGAGCCAAGTGGGCAGGTGCAAATGAACGAACCGACGTTGTTGGCGCAGAACGAAAGAGGCCCACAGTTGTCAGTGTCGTTGGCGCATTCATCGATATCGACGCAAAGCAGGCCGTCACCAGGTGCGCCAGTGGGGCAGGTGCACGTGAATGCACCAGCGGTGTTTGCGCATGCTGCGACAGGGTCACAGTTGTCGGTGTTGGTGGCGCATTCATCGACGTCGGCACAGGTGGTGCCGTCGCCGCTGTATCCGTTCGGGCAAGCACAGGTGAACGTGCCAGGAGTGTTGGTGCAAACGGCGAGCGCGTCGCAGTTGTCTGCATTGGTGGCGCATTCATCGATGTCGGCGCAGGTGGTGCCGTCGCCCGTGTAGCCATTGGGGCATGCGCACGTGAAGCCACCCACGTTGTTGGTGCAAACGGCGAGCGCGTCGCAGTTGTCTGCGGCTGTGGCGCATTCGTCGATGTCGGCACAGGTGGTGCCGTCGCCGCTGTATCCGTTCGGGCAAGCACAGGTGAACGCGCCAGGTGTGTTGGTGCAGGACGCGAGCGCGTCGCAGTTGTCCGCGGCCGTGGCGCATTCATCGACGTCGGCGCAGGTGGTGCCGTCGCCCGTGTAGCCGTTGGGGCAGGTGCAGGTGAAGGCGCCGGCCGTGTTGGCGCAGGTCGCCAGAGCATCGCAATCATCCGTGCCAGCCGTGCATTCGTCCAAGTCTGCACAACCCGTCTCGCCGTCGCCCGAGTATCCAGCAGGGCAGGCGCCGCAAGTGCGTGAGCCGTCCGTGTTGTTGCACGTGGTGAGTGGGTCGCACGAACCGTTATTGGTCGCACATTCGTCGATGTCGACGCAGCCCGTGTCACCGCCGCCGGTGAAGCCGACCGGGCAGTCGCCACAGGTAAAGCCGCCGGGGGTGTTGGCGCATGCGACACTTGCGTCGCAGCCCCCATTATTGGTCGCGCACTCGTCGATATCGGTACAGGCCGTGTCGCCCGTGCCGTCGTAGCCCATTGGGCAGATTCCGCAGGTTTTTCCGCCGACCGAGTTGGTGCACGTCGTCAATGCGTCGCAAGAACCGTTGTCGGTCAAACATTCGTCGATGTCGGTGCAGGTCGTGTCGCCTGTTCCCGAATAGCCTTCTGGACAATCGCCGCAGACCACGTCGCCTGTGTCGTCGGTGCAGGTGGCAAGAGCATCGCAGCCGCCGTTATCCGCAGCGCAGGTCACAACGCTGGCATCGTTGCCCGCGTCGACCTCGACCATTCCTGTGTCTGTTTCGACGCCCGTGTCGGTCTGGGTGTTATTTGCGGTGGTTCCGCCGCCGGCTGGGTCGTCTGAACAGGACGCGGCGAGGGATGCAATGATGCTAAAGGCACAAAGTGACAGCAGGCTCTTCATGGGGCTCCAATTTGGATTGTTGCGGCGCACATTCCGGTGCGCCTGACCTCTTGTCAAGCATTGGCACCACAAGAATGCCGATTCTTGGAAAAGCCCAGTGTTTTAGCGGGTTATCGTCAAATTAATGACGGTTATTCGTCGAATTTCAGCGGCCGGACGGCGGGGGCCCATCATGCCAATGCCCATGATCAGGATCCCAGTATTTATTGGTTTTGGGGTCGTATTCGTAGGGTTTTGGCGTGTAGCCAGGTTCCGGGAGGCTCAAGGGGGCGGTGGGCAAGGCCAAAGGCTCGATGCGGGACACCTGTTTCGCAAACACAACAGGGTCACTCGTGGGCAGTTCACAGGCGCTTCGACGGCACACATAGGCGGTCGCTTTGCCGCCTTTCGCGATTTTGTTTTCGATAAAAGGAATCAGGCGCGAGTCGCGGTTTGTCTTTTCGGGACTTGTTTTGGCGAACACGATTTGCGGAAGAAACGAGGTGCGGACCACGTCGGTCAGTTCTTCGCTGCCGGTGCCATCCGCCGTTACAATCACGACCTCAAGCGCTTGGTCCAAGTACAAATCCAGCCCGGCCAACATCAACGCTGCCGACATTCCTCGTTCGCTCAACATTTGTCCAAAGCTTGCGAGCAGCTTTTCGGCACGCACTCGATACGCGTCGTTTAGAGTCAGTTCAGCAAGTCGCAGAAGATTCAACGATGCCACGCTATTTCCGGAGGGTTCAGCGCCGTCGTACTCCGGTTTGGGTCGCATCAAGAGACCCGTCGTGGAGGTTGGAGTCAGGAAATATCCACCCGAGCTTTCGTCCCAGTATTCTCGATCCAAGATCTTCTGAAGAGCCATCGCTTCTTTGAGCCAGCGGGTGTCTCCATCGGCCTGGAAGACATCGATTAATGCGGCAATAAAAAATGCGTAGTCGTCCAAAACCGCATCGTGTCTGGCTTGGCCACCTCTCCACGAACGTAATAAACGTCCCTCAGGCGTCCGCAAATTCTGCAAAATAAAATCGGCAGCCTTCTGGGCCCGTGCCACGTATTTTGGCTCATTCAGCGCAAACCCGGAGCGGGCAAAAGCCGAAATCATCAGGCCGTTCCACGAAGTCAGGATTTTGTCGTCCAGATGTGGTGCCGGGCGCTTTTGGCGTTCCGCGTAGAGCTTCTGCACAATTCGGAGGCGAGCGCTTTCTGATATTTTGTCCCTCGATTCATCGACGTCAGAAATTGGGATATTTAAAATATTTCGATGTTCAAAATTTCCCTGTGGAGTCGTCGACCACATCGTCTTTGCAATGAGGCCATCGTCGGGCCCAAGGGTTTTCATCAACTCGTCTTCGGTCCACGTGAAGAAGTAACCTTCTTCCTGTTCACCCGATGGAGTCAGGCTGTCCGCGTCGGTGGCTGAATAAAAACCATGCTGTTCATGGGTCATTTCGCGGGCGATATAATCCAGGGTCTCGCGCACGATTCTTCTAAAATCGTCGCGTTTTGTGATCTGCCATGCTTCCAAATAGACCGACACCAGCTGGGCGTTGTCGTAGAGCATTTTTTCGAAGTGAGGAACGAGCCAGCGTGCATCCGTGCTGTAGCGATGAAAGCCCCCACCCACCTGGTCGTAGATGCCTCCGCTGGCCATTCGCTCCAGAGTCAACGTCGCCATTTTGAGTGCGGTGGGGTTACCGGTTCGGCGATGATAACGCAGCAATAGCTCCAGGTTCACCGGGGTCGGGAATTTAGGTGCTCCCCGAAACCCGCCATAAATAGGGTCAAAACCCGCGGCCATCGAGTGCACCGTGCTCGTGATGGCAGCCGCGGTGGGGACGCCTTGAGCCGCCCCCTGGTTCGCACGATTAAGGCGCTCGGTGATGTCCTTGGCCTTGGCCACAACCTTGTCGGGTTCATCGCGGTACTCGGCGCTTAAGTCATGAAGGATTTCCAAAAAACCTTTGCCTCGTGCGGTGGCGCGCGGCGGAAAATAAGTGCCACCAAAAAACGGTTCTCGGTCGGGCGTCAAGACGGTGGTCATCGGCCAGCCACCGCGTCCCGCGAGCAGAGTCACCGCTGACATGTACACATCGTCGATGTCCGGGCGCTCTTCGCGGTCGACCTTAATCGCCACAAAATTCTGATTGATGAACTCGGCAATCTCCAAATCCTCAAACGATTCACGCTCCATCACGTGGCACCAATGGCAGGTCGAATACCCGATGCTCAAGAGAACCGGAACATTCCGTTCTTTGGCCCGCGCAAAGGCCTCGTCGCCCCATGGGTACCAATTCACCGGGTTGTGGGCGTGCTGCAGAAGGTAAGGGCTGGTCTCGCAGGTTAGGCGGTTTTTGAAGGTCGGTTGTCCGTCGGAGTTCAGGTGCTCTGTTCGGGCTTTATAATCTTTGCCCTTGGCTGCAAGGCATTTTGCCAACACGTCATCGAGCTCCGCAGATGGCTTGGAAATTCCAGGCATCGATGGTTCCGCTGACCCCGAAATCACCGTCTCCGGTGGCGCTTCAGTCTTGGAGTCGATGGGCGAGCTGGTGGAGATTTGCCAGACTCCAAGCGCAATAACGCTGCCTGCAAAGAGTCCAAAAATCGCCATCCGACCTCGTCGCGTAGGGGTTCCTGCCTGATTCATATTAACTACCCTATCTGCGTTCTGATGGCGTAAGATCGCCAAACTTGGTGCGGAACTTAACACAAGAGCGGTCCCTGATGCCCCCCAATCACGATGCGCTGCATGGGCCAGGTACACCCTCAAAAACACTTTCCGTTTAGTCGCGCCGATGAAGCTGATTGCCGGGGACGATCTCGAACGGCCGTTCGAGGCGGCGAAACACGGGTTCAAGCCCTTTTGAATTATGACATTCTTCCGCATGAATCTGTGGCCGATTGATGCTAAAAGCCGAGCGAATGACGGAGAAGTAAAAATGGATATCAAATCCCTGAACGCACGATTCAAACGTCTCAGTGTGTGCGCCCTAGCGATTCTTGCGTTCGTGAGCCCAGCACAGCTCTTGGCCGAGGTCCCTGCCGATGTTCCACCAGCGGTTTCCGATGAACCGGAACTCGGAGTCTGGAATTATGTGCTGCCGTTTGGAATCGCGATGACCCAGAACTTTGTGTTTTGGGGGTTCAGCAATTTGGTGACTCAGACGTCCTTTTCGGCCGTGAATTGGGAGACCATTCAACGAAATTTTAGGGTTGGATTTGAATGGGATGTTGATTCATTTTCCACAAACCAATTTGGCCATCCCTATCAGGGCGGCCTCTATTTTGCTGCAGCTCGGGCATCAAAACTCGGTTTTTGGACCTCGACGCTCTACACCTTCGTGGGATCGCTGCAATGGGAGATGTTCATGGAGACTGAGCTCCCATCGTACAACGACTTGGTGACCACAACGTTTGGCGGCGCGATGGCCGGGGAAGTCCTGTACCGCTTGTCTTCAGCAATTTTGGACCCCTCGACCTCGGGGGGGGAGCGTTTCGGTCGCGAAATCGCAGCGACCCTGCTTTCGCCTACTGTGGGGCTGACCAGATTGATCAACGGCGAGATCGTTGAAGACGGCCCAACGCCAATCGACCCTGACATCAATGTCGAATTGATGTTGGGGCCCGACCGCCTTCGTCAAGATGGTTCCGACCTCGACTTGGCGAGCCTGAATCTTGGCATTGAAATCGAATACGGGGACCTCGCGCCCAAATCTAGTTTCGAACCCTTCGATTGGTTCAAAGTATCCGGGTCGGTGAACGTCAATAAAAGAGGCCTTCAACGCGGTGCCGTCGATGCCATAGGCTTCTTGACTCGTCATAATTTTGGGTGCGGTCCAGGCGAGTGTTTGATGGGTATCAACCTGCATTATTCCTACTTGGATACGCCTATTTTTCAGGTTGGAACCTCGTCGGCCGGAGGCCTTTTTCGGGCGCGTTTCGACCTCTCGGATTCGATTTCTTTGACCGCCGGCGCTCAGCTGAATCTCATCGCACTGGGCGGGATGAACTCGTTATACCCGCTGGCTGAAGCCTACGATTTGGGAAGCGGAATCTTGGCACGGAATGGCGTGGTTCTCGGTTATGACACCGGAAACAAGGACTGGTTTCGAGAGTTTGAGTTGGCTGTGTCCAACACGCGCTATTTCATTCGCGTTCTGCGTGGGGTCGATGGCAACGAATATGCGGGTGTCACGCGGTTTCACTTGCACACATCGATTTTTGACGGAGTTGGCGTGATTCTAGGCGCTGCCCTTTATGACCGTCAGACTTTTCCTGACGAATTCCCCAATGTTTCATCGAGTTATTACACCGAACAGCTTTTCTTGGTTTGGAAGATCTAGGCGCTTCCTGGGTTTGGTGGGCAGGCCCTATGGCCTGCATGCGCTTGGTCCATTTGGTGCGCCGGCGACTGTCTTGTGGTTCGGCGCCACAGCGATGTTCGGTCCGCGGGCATCTTGACCGCATTGTCATGAGACGCCCTGAAATGTCGAATCATGAGGTATTCGCGAGAGGTGAATTCCTTTCGTGTGATTCCACGCCAGATGAATGCTAAGAACCTTGCGACTGATGCTGAAGCTTAGATGTTTAGACTCAAATTCATAAGTTCGCTAAATTGCCGAAGGTTTTGCATGCTCCGACCAGCGCGGATACTTGCCATGTCGCTGGCGATTCTAGCGTTTGCGGGGCCGACCCGACTTTGGGCTGAAGTTCCGGCGGACCTGCCAGTGGTCGCCGAGGAACCAGAGCTTGGGGCGTGGAACTACGTTCTGCCCTTTGGAATGTCGATCTTCCAGAACTTAGTGTTTTGGGGTTTTGGTCGTCTGGTTACAAAAACCGACTATTCTGCAGTCGATTGGTCGACCATTAAACGCAATTTTACCGTTGGGTTTGAATGGGATGTTGATGCTTTTCCGACCAATCAGCTTGGGCATCCGTATCAAGGTAGTCTTTATTTTGCGGCGGCTCGAGCGTCCAAACTTGGTTACTGGACCTCGACCCTTTACACCTTGGTCGGCAGCCTGCAGTGGGAAATGTTCATGGAAAATGAACTTCCTTCCTACAACGATGTCGTGACCACAACTTTTGGGGGTATCGCCGCAGGCGAAGTCTTGTTTCGTCTCTCCTCGGCCATTCTCGACCCCTCCACGAGCGGAGCAGAAAGGGCAGTTCGCGAAATCGCCGCCACGCTGGTCTCACCCACTGTGGGGCTGACCAGATTGGTGAACGGGGAAATCATCGAGTCGGGGCCGAGCCCGGATGTGCCCGAGATTAAGTTCGATCTCACGGTCGGTCCCGATCGGCTTCGTGAGGAGAATTCGAAGTTCAGGCTCTCCAGCCTGAATCTGGGCATTGATGTCGAGTACGGAGATCTGAGACAGAAATCTGATTTTAAACCCTTTGATTGGTTTCGAGTGTCCGCCTCGATGAACCTGAACAATAAGACCATTCAGCGCGGCGCCATCGATGTGTTGGCCCTGGTCGCCCACCAAAATTTTGAATGTGGGCCGGGTAAGTGTTTGCTTGGGATTAATCAGCACTATTCCTACCTTGATACACCGATTTTCAAGGTTGGAACGTCATCATTTGGCGGCACGTTTGGTGGCCGTTTTCCGCTCGTCGGAGCCCTGAACCTAACGACTGGTGCTCATCTTGATGTGATTGCTTTGGGGGGGATGAATTCCTTGTATCCGCAGCCTGTCGAGGAGGCCTACGATCTTGGGACAGGCGCGATGATTCGAACCTTCCTGACTCTTGAATACCCGACGCAAAACGAGGATTGGTTTCGTGATATTCAGCTTAATCTATCGGCGACCCGGTACTTCTTACGCACACTTCGTGGGGTCGACGGCAATGAATACGCGGGTGTCTCTCGGGTCCATTTGCATTTATCTGTCTACGACGGTTTTGGCGTGATACTGGGCGCCGATGTCTACGATCGAGAGACCATGCCTGATGAATTGCCCAACATTTCATCAAGTTATTACACCGAACAACTCTTCTTGGTCTGGAAGATCTAGCGGTGAGCGGCACAGTGAGCGGTGTGCAGTGAGCGGTGAGCACTTTGGTGCGGAACTCGGCATCGTAAAACGGGGCAGAACCCGACAGGTATTGGCTTGAAGTCCAATCGCGAGATTTAGTGCTTTGAAAAACAAGAATCTACTATTTGTTTGCAGCCGGAATCAGTGGCGAAGCCCCACGGGCGAAGCCGTCTGGGCCAAAGAATCCGGAGTGAACGCTCGGTCGGCAGGCACGAGTCCCAATGCCCGACGAACTATCACCGAAGCTGATATTCGGTGGGCGGATATGATTTTTGTGATGGAAAATAAACATCGTTCCATCATCAAAGCCAAATTCGGCCGCGCCGCCGAATACGCAGTGATTCACGTTTTGGGCGTCCCCGACGATTATCGATACATGGACCCGGAATTGGTCGATTTGTTGGTGGAGTTGGTCGAACCTTACATGCGGTGAACGGTGAGGCGGTTTGGCGCGATGCATGTCGTAATGGTAGACGGGAGCCCTGCGTAACCTCCCTGCCAGCTGCTCCCCCTGCCAGCTGTTCACCCCTAATGCCCGATTTCCTCCAACGCGAAGAGGCGACCCGTGGGGTCGGTGATGTCGGCGACCCTCACCGAGCCCTTCAGGTACCACTCGTTGTCGCCTTCGTTGTCCAGCAGGACCTGCGTGACCGACCAAACGCCTTCAGATTCACGCGTGATGTTGATGAGGTTTTTCGACCGCGCGTCGTGGTTCCATTCGATGCGTTCGTATTCCGCGTAAAACGGCTCGAGTTCGCGTTCCAGGCCCATCGGCGTCCACATTTTCGCGTTCGTCTGGCGCAGCAATCCAGCGGCTTCCTCTAGGTTATCCGTGGCGAGCGCGCCGACGAGTCCGCGGAGTTCCGCACGGATTCGGGCGGCAAAGGCGGTCTTGTCTGCGTCCAAGGCCTCGACGACTTCCTCCTGGATCAATTCCGGTGGAACACCGTCTCGCATCAGCTCCCATTCCTGCACCAACGAGCTGTCCGCACGTGAAATCACGTCGCGCAGGTAGGCAATCAGGTTATGGACCTCTTCGGTTTTGAATTGTTCGGGAACGTTCTGCCGCAGCGCTTTATAAGTCTGCGAAATCTGCCGCAACAACACGCCTTCCGAGCGTTCCAGGCCGTACTGGTTCACGTATTCGTTGAACGTGGCGTAGCGCTCGTACATGTCGCGCGCCACAGACTTCGGCTGCACCTTGTAGCTGCCAACCCACGGACGCCTTTGAGCGTAGGCGTTAAAGGACTGATAAATGATGTCGGCGTCGGGCTGCGGATAATCGACTTTTTCGAGCTTTTCTTTGAGCTCTTCGTATTCCGCGCCCTGTGCCTTGAGCTCCGCGTAAGCGGCGTCACGGGCTTTGTCGCGCTGTCGCATCAAGACAACACGAGGGTCTTCCAGAATGGCTTCCACGAAGCTCAAGAGCGTCACAGCGTAAGTCGGACTCTCTGGGTTGAGCTCGCCGGCGATATGAACCAGGAAGAGCGACAAAGCGTGGTGGATCGAAAAATCCTGCTGAAGGTCTTCGTGCAGGCGGACCACCTGACCGCGGCCCTCGGTTTTTGGAACAACCTCCAAAATTTCTGCCTGTTTCAACGACTGAAAAAGCATGCGCGCTTTGCGACGTAATTTGCCCTTTTTTCCGCTCGTTCCATGGCTCAAGGCGATCAAGTCAATCAGGCTGCGATAGCCCAAGGGACCTAGGTTTCCCGGGCGTTGCAAGAGGTTTAGCAGCATGCCGTGAGTCACGGTAAATCGCGAGGAAAGCTCTTCGGATTCACTGTTGGTGAGTCGCTCAAAAACTTCTTCATCCCAATGCACAAAACCCTTTTCAGGAGGTTTGGCTTTGCGCATCTTTTTGCCCTTTTTAGGGTCCATCGCGATTTTATAATCGATTTTAATATTTTCGATCACGTATTCAGGCGCCTGAGCAATGACAAGGCCCTCATTATCATAACCTTTACGGCCAGCGCGGCCGGCAATCTGCTTAAAATCTCGCACTTTCAAAAGACGAACTTTGTCGCCGTCGTACTTACACAGCTTTGAAAACAACACGGTACGAAGCGGCATATTGATGCCCACGCCCAGCGTGTCCGTGCCGACAATCACCTTGATTAGACCTAATTGCGCCAACCTTTCGACCAGAAGACGGTATTTGGGCAGCATGCCGCCATGATGCAGGGCGATGCCGTGCGCCAGATATTTCCGAACCGTGTCGCCATAAGGCGTGTCGAATTTTTGGCCGTAAAGCTCTTCTTTAATTCGTTCTTTTTCTTCTTTGGTCGCGAAATTAATGCTCGTCAGGCTTTGCGCGAGCTCAGCGCATTCACGCTGCGTGAAATTCACGACGTAGACCGGCGACAGGTTCTTTTCGACCGTTTCTTGAATCTGTTCCAGCAGCGGAATCGTGCTGTATTTAAATTCAAGCGGGACAGGGCGGTGAGTGGATTTCACCAGCGCCACATGACGTTTGGTCACATGGAAAAGTTGGTCGGATATTTTGGTCGTGTCGCCCAGGGTCGCAGACATCAGCAAAAACGCAGTCTGAGGCAATAAGAGCAGCGGAAGCTGCCAGGCGATGCCTCGTTCGCGGTCTCCGTAATAGTGGAATTCATCCATAATCACGTGCTGAACGTCCGCTGTTTCACTCTCCATCAAGGCGATGGACGCCAAGATTTCTGCGGTGCAGCAAATGATCGACGCCCCCGGATTGATCGAAGCATCGCCGGTCGACATACCGACGTTTTCGGCCCCAAATACTCGGCATAAATCGAAGAACTTTTCGTTCACCAACGCCTTGATCGGCGAGGTGTAATAAGACTTTCTACCGGTCGCGTAGGAGTAGAAATGCATGGCGAGCGCGACCATGGATTTGCCCGACCCAGTTGGGGTGTTCAAAATCACATGGTTATCGTCGAAGATCTCTAGAATCGCCTCTTCCTGCGCTTCATAGAGCTCAAAACCGTTTTCGGCGGTCCATTCGACAAAGATATCAAAGAGCACATCAACATCGGCGGCGCCCTCGGGTAGGCGTTCGGTCAGTGATAGCGGCTCGACTTGTTCATCCATTCCGGTTTCCTCGGCCCTTGCGACTCATCTTCGTTCCTCGGTCCGCAGGCCCTATGGCCTGCATTGCGATTCAGTCCCTTGCGATTCGGTCCGCAGGCCCTATGGCCTGCATGTGCGATTCCATTCTAAAGATCGGCGCATGCCGGACAAAAGAATCGTTGCCACTCGCCGTTCTCCAAACGCGCCACATCGTCCAATCCAAATGACCATAAAGCCCCTTCGATCGATTGAAGACGATGAGTGTTTCGGAGCGGCGGCGCCAATTTGGTCTCTACCTGACTCAAGTTGCCGTCCGAAAACGTGTAGAGCTCGGTTTGTGTGCACAGGCATAACACGCCGTCGTGCATGCACGCGTCCATGAAATCAAGGTCGTCATCGAGGTCGATGGCTTTTAATCCGTTTCCGTTTCCGTGAAGCAGCAACCCACCGGAGCCCACAACCCAGATGCCGTTTTCTCCGTCGGAAACACACGCCTGAATGCTCTGGCCGTCGGCCTTATGCAGCCGAGCCCAGGCGGACTTCGCGCTACTTTTCCAATGCACTTCGCCGCGTGCGGTATCGGTCACAAAAAGGTGTCCATCGGCTCCACAAATCGACGAAAGATTCAGCGGATTTTTGGTCGTTGCGGTCTCAAGGAGCCCTTGGTCGATATGGCTCCAGACACCCTTATCATCGCGTCGATAGACTTGGCCAAGGACGCCAATGGCGTAGAGGCTACCGTCGATGGATGCGATGCGATTTAAGGTTCCGTGCGCGTCGCAAGGGATTTCCTCGTACGTGTCTTCGTCAAGATCCAGAAAGACAACGCCGTCGTCGCTCAGGGCGCAGAACGCCGGGCGGTCCCAGTCGGCTTGTTGATGGGCCACGACATCGACAAAGACGTGATCGTGTTGGTCGAGCCCCCAGCCTTGCGTGTCGTCTTCAATTTGCTCTTCGTCAAAGACGGTCGCCATCGTAGGAGCTTGCAACTCGTCAGGCGGTCCCCAATAACCCATCAAAAAAACAAGGTCCCGGTATTTGGCGGCGCCGGCTCGGAACATCAACGCTGGTTCATTCATTTTGGGGTCCTACGGGGTGAGCGGTGAGCGGTGAGTAGTGAGCGGTCAACGGTGAGTCGCAGGCGGCCCACCGGCTCTTGCAGTCGAAACGGCTATACTCTGTGTTCGGAGTTAACGGAATAACCGGATACGAATCGGGTTCGTAAATCGATAACCGTCGTCGACTCGGCCGGCTTCGAAACAGGCCTCGACCTCGGGCGTTTCGATACGTTCGGCGACGATATCGTTGAAGCTCATGCCAATCATCCGTTGCTTGAACGCTTCAAACGACTCGAAGCGGGCTTCCGAGCTGAACCACGATTCGTCGACGTTTTTAAAGAGGTCGGCCGCGCGATCCATCGCTTCGAGCGCGAGCGCCCGGACATGGGTTTCGTCGTGAAAAGGTCGAATCATCTGCGAAAACTGGCCGTGAATATCGGGCTCAAGGACCAACAAGACACCTTCGGTTTTGAGCACGCGCTTCGCTTCTTTGAGCGCTTCGTCCATCAGCTCGGCAGGCACGTGGTGCAAAGACCGCGATAACATCACGACATCGACACTGCCTGATTCGACCGGCAATTTTTGTGCGGGCGCCTCGACAAAGGTCACGCCATCACAGGGCGGGGCCGCTAGGTTCTTTGCGGCCTGAATGGGGTTCGGCTCAAATCCGGTGACCGTGGCGCCCAATTCCGCCAATCCGCGCGTCAAATGCCCGGGGCCACAGCCGACATCGAAAACGATTTTGCCTTTCCAATCCAAAAGCTGAGCCAAAACATCGATGTCTTTCTGAATTCCAAAATTCTTTGCCATTTTTTCTCCAAATATCTCCAAAGATAAGGTGAGCCTTATACCACTGCTTGACGCACGATTGCATTGAATTTGGGTCGGCGCGCCAAGTTTCAACGTGAATTGGCAAGAGGCCGCGAGCAGATTCATGCGCGGATATATCCCAGACTCGAGTGTATTCGGTCGGCATTCTACCCAGGCTGCGTGAACTATGAAACATGTGTCCGGAAAAACGGAGCCACTTCAATATACGCAAAATCACTGTAAAGAGTCAGCAACAACGTTCCCTCCAGATTAATACCAGGCGGCAGTTCAGGTAACGCCAAATCAATAATCTTGAGCACCTCATTTCGGTTTTGCGCACATCTGAGCCAGGTCACCAAGCGGCTCGCCAAGCCTGTTCGGCCGTTTTGGTAGGGTTCCTGTGGGCGTTGTGGACGACCGAGATGTTTTGGGACTTTTTCATGTAGTGGCCCGGCTAATTTATCGTTGTGGGAGGATGTGTTAGGATCAACATGATGTGTCGATAGGTTTTTATGAAGCGTTTTTATCTTTGTCTCGTGGGAGTGGGCGTTCTGGGCATCTTGTCGGGATGTCCGGGCACGGCAGGGACGCTCGTCAACGAACAAGCGGCGGACCTGAGTTTCGTGACGGTCGACGATTATATTTATGTCGACGTGGCGACAGGTTTGACCCACGTCAGGTTGGATGGCGAGGTGTTGTTCCCGGTGTTTTCTGGTGACTACAGCGTTCAAGCGATCACTCCTGACCGGTCGGTCTGGGTGCTCAGCGATTCGAACACCAACCTCTATCTGATGTACGGATCGGGCGGAGCCATTAAGCGGATTTCGGAGCTGGACGGGAGAGCGAGCGGAGTAGCCATCAGCCCCGATGGCAAGAGGGTTGCGGCGAGTCGCCACGCTGATTTCAGCCTGGGGGGATGACGACCAAGTCTACATCATCGACGTTGCGTCACGCGCCGTGACGGTCTTTGCACCGCAGAAACCGGAATGGTTGATGCGACTTTCTTGGAGCAAAGATGGATCGAAAATCTACGGTGAGTCGCACGATACAGCCTACATAATCGACCCAGATTCTGGCGCTCGGACCGTGATCCCCAAAGTGCCTTATGACGACGTCTACCGGACGTTTTCGACACCCACCGTGTGTGAAAAGGACGGGCAAAGCCTTTTACCCAATGGTGATCTTGGGTTGGATATCGAGAAGAATGGGACGCGGAAAAGGCTGGTGGAAATCGAAGGGAAGACGCGCGGTTTCCACGATTATCCGGAAATTATCCCAACTTATTTTTTTTACGAAATCGTGTGAATATGTGGTCTTTGAATTTGAAGCCACGGTTTGGGTGGCCGAGGTTTCAACAGGCGTTGTTTCGCTACTTACACGTGGTCGTAATCCGCGCGTTCTTCCGAAATCCATCGAGTGAATTAGCTGCGTCGACTATTTTAGTAAAATCTATTTTTGAACTCGTCGTTGTTGGTCGAGTCCACTTCGTGTCACTAGCTTGCCGCCGGCGCCTCCCATAAGTAGTGCACCAGATTCTGTCGTTATGATCGTGCAGAACGCACTGGAGATACCGGTCGGAATAATACGCCAATGGATACCTTTATCGTCCGAGACGATGATGTTTCCATCGCTGGTGACCCCGTAAACACTGCCATCGTTTCCGATACAAGCTGCCTCGATGGCGGTGGTGGTGGTGCTGTCACGCGTAACCCATGTGTTTCCGCCGTCAGTCGTGGTGCCAGCGACGCCTTCGTCGCCGACAAAAACTGCGTCAAGGGGTCCAAAGGCTAAGATGCGGCAGACGGCCGCGCTTACGCCGCTGTTCAGGCTTTGCCAGGAGTCCCCGCCGTCCTCTGTCCGCAGGATGATGCCGTTTGTTCCCCCCACAAAGAGCCGCTGATCGTCGACCGCGACGACCTGTTGAAAATGGACATCTGACATCCCTTCGACCTGAAATTCAGTGAAGATTAGGCCTTGATCAGTGGAGCGCAGAATTCGGCCCGTGCCCGCAATGAAGAGCGTGCCATTGGGCGAAGCTGAGATATGAAAGAGGTGCCCTTCGCCCGGCTCAAGCTTTTGCCAAGCCTCGCCCGCATTTTCCGAACGGAAAATGGCACCCTGGCCACACGCCAGGAGCGTATCTCGGGCCACTTGGAAGACCCCGTACAGACCTCCACGGTGGTTGAGCTTGTATTCGAAGGCCCCGCTTTTTTGTACGTAGATATTTCCGATCTGCGTGCAGACCACGGTGTTTCCGCCCGCCTGAGCGATGCCCTTTATCACCTCATAGTCGCCGCCGACTACGGCTGTTTTCAGCTGCCGTGGATGCCCGGCTTGAAGTTGTTTAATACGCCCATGAAGCTCGTCGTTTTTGACGTCCAGTTCAAGGTCTTGAGCGCCGTTTTCGGTGAGGTAGGTCGATAAGAGCTCGAGGTCGCCGATATGCATGGGTAGATGAAAACCGAGCGCTTCTTCGCTGACGAACCAGCAGGTCTCGTTGTTGTAGTCGGTCGAGGGGCGCTTTGTCGGTTTCCATGGGGGAGCAGCAGTCCAGACACGGCGGTCGAGGCCAAGGATGTCTGCTTGCGAGAAATACGCCTCAAGCTGTTGGCGCAAGATGCTGTCTGCGGTCGCCTTGAAGAGGACGGACACGCTTGGCGCAAAGGCCTCAGACAAAAAAGGGGCGGCGAGCGCTTTGAAGTAGGGTTCAAGAGCGGCAAAATCGGTTCCGCCAGCGTGGTAGAGCACCACCTTAGGGCCGACGGCGACCACGTGGGGTAAATCGCCCACCATCGCTGTTGGACCGTCGCCCCAGGTCAAGGGTTCGTCATCGGGATCGAACCAATCGAATCCATACTTGGCGGCAAAAGCACGCTGGGGCTCGGTCAGTTCGTCTAGAACATCTCCGCCTGCATCCACTTCCTCGGCGTGCGCAGCAAAGAGCGCGCGAAGTTCGGCCGCTGAGTTCTGGGCTTCGGAATGATTTGTAAACGTCGCTACTGCATTATGATCGCTCATGGGAGACCCTTATCTTGTTGAATGTTCCCGAATCTAGCTTGAGATGATGGCCCGCATCAACCGCTGTAATGCTACCGGTGAGCGGTGATGGTTGTGCCGTCAGGGGTAAGCGTGAGCGTTCTCGTCGTACGAGCGCACGCAGCTCTTGTTCCTGTTCCATGACCGCGTCCGCACACATCAAACGGGTCCCGCCCGCCGTCGTGATCTTTAGCTCAGATCCATCGACTTCGTAGCTTGCGAAGACGAGGTTGCAGCTAATGTTTCCGGTTAGGTTGCCATCCGGGCCAAAATGAAGTGTCGCCCGGCTGTCTTCCACAAGCGCGAGGTTGGCGATTGTGTCTACCGACCATTCTTCCCCGATTAACGCGGACGCCTCGCTGAGTTCATTAGATTTCGTCAGCATCACGCAGGAAG
>Ga0100385_1001109_pt1 | contig 28596 bp, 25 predicted proteins | sample CryGeymeta201509_FD_81543 | JGI IMG/M metagenome (GOLD analysis project Ga0100385, IMG submission 81543) | Groundwater microbial communities from Crystal Geyser aquifers in Utah, USA - Crystal Geyser metaG 2015-09 | ecosystem: Environmental > Aquatic > Deep subsurface > Groundwater | place: USA... | reverse complement strand
CTTTTCTATCTTTACCAAAGGCATCATACAGGTTAGTGATTGTTCCTTCATTAATCTCAGTAAATTTCTTGACTGAAGGTGTGTTGCATGACGCCAGTAACGCAAGTATAAGTAAATTGCTAAGTATTTTTTTCATATTGTTAATTTTTTGCCTGTTTATTTCCTATAAAAATGTTATTGTCAGCACTGTCGCCAGCGCATGACCGCTGTTAGCGGTTCGTGATTTTATATTAGTCGTCAGCTTTCAATGGTGCGCCAACAACTTTCATGTCATGGTCTGCAAAAACCTTTGCAATTTCTTCTTTTGTAGGTGGAGATGTCCATTTGTCCGTAACCTTGAAAAATGCTTCCATCTTTCCTGCCGGCAAATAAGAAACGATCATCTTCCCTTTTTCTGTCAACTGTATGAAGGCGTGTTGCACATTTCTTGGAAGAAAAATGGTGTCACCGGATGTCATTTCATATTTATCGTCACCTACTTGAAACAAATATTCTCCTTCTATAACATAAAACCATTCGTCCTGAAAAGGATGAATATGCAATGGAGGTCCGCCGTTTGGAGTAAGACCGGTTTGCTCAAACACCGCTAAATCATTTTCAGTGTCAGTCCCGGAGATTTTGATGTCTAATGTGTTCAGTGTAACACCCTTCATTTTGAAGTGTTCACCAAATCTCGCTTCACCTGCGTTTACTTTAAATCCTTTATCAGTTCTCATAAAAATATTGGTTTTAATTTTTGCAAAAATATTCAATGGAAATAGAGCAAGTGCAGATAAAATAAATGTTCCTCGTTTCATTTGATGTCCTTTTTAGTTATTTGTTTGTTTAACATAGTTCTATTCAAGTTTGCATTTCGCATTAGCATGACCGCTGATATGTTAACGGTAGTTTTTAATCTTTTTTAATACTTGTCCAAACAATTAGACAAAGACCAATAAATGCAGACAAAGTTCTAAGTTCATGAAAAATCCACCACTGATTTCTTAGCTCCGCCCAATTGTTGGGTGGAGTGTTCATATCCCAGGTCATTACAATGCTATTTATCGGTTGATTTCCAAATTTGGTAGTAAGCCCACTAACAATCAAGAATACACTTGCCACCACAAGAGCTGAAAAAGCTATTTTGTCTTTTCTCTGAAGAAATGCAGAGGTTAATGTCAACAGAATTGTAATTAACCCCAATATGGGCATAAGTGTATTTAAGGCTAATATAGCATTCTGTTGTTGCTCAATGAAAGTTGGTGCCGATAAATCTTTTGGATTATAACCTATCCATATTCCAAATATGGTGCCTGTTACTAACGCAACCATAACAATATTGCAAAATCGAATTATTCTTGTTGTCATTTATTTCTCCTTTTTATAATTAAATTCATTTTGTCTATTCGTTAGCTAAAAAAACTTGATGGAATTCCATCAAAAAAAATTCATAGTGTATCGGCTGATTTAAATCAATTTATCTACGCAACAATTAGGATTCGAAATAGTTCTTCATTTATTTTCATAATATTTATCTTTTAAAAGTTGTTAGTGATTCGTTGTTTATTTTTTCGATCTTTCATTCACTACTTCTTTCAAAATATTTGTCCCGTTTATTGCTGATGGGAAACCTGCATAAACAGACATAAAAAGCATAATTTCCTTTGCATTTTCAACCGTCAAACCAATGTTCAGTCCTGCGTTAATATGAACTTTAAGTTGTGGTTGTGCCGTTCCCATAGCTGTCAAAGCCGCAACTACGGCAATTTCTTTTTATTTCAGGTCAAGTCCATCTCTTGAGTAAATGTCGCCAAAAGCATATTCAATGATGAATTTTCCTAAGTCTGGCGAAATGCCTTTAAGTCCGTTAATTGCTTTTTCGCCTGCTTTTCCGTCAATTTCTTTTAGTTTTTCCCAACCTTGTTTGTATCTGTCTGAATGTTCCATTTTAGTTATTCCGTTAGTTTTCTGTCCGTAACAAAGTTGTCTGAATAGAAATAGTAAAATTATGTTTAGTATCGTTACTTTCATTTGTGTAGGGTGTCAGTTTACAATGACCGCTAACTTACTTATATGTCTGATAAAATCATCCCTATCTGTTACAATCATGTTGTATAGGTCTGATAACAGTTGGTTTTTGTTTTATTTGGATAGAAGTTACAAATTAAATTATAAATTATCAAAAGGACTTTTAATTTGTTGAATATTCTTTGTGCTTACGTGTGTATATATTTCAGTAGTTCTGCTACTGCTATGTCCTAATAATTCCTGTATGTAACGAAGGTCAGTTCCGCTTTCTAATAAATGTGTGGCATAACTATGTCTTAGCCAATGGCGACTTACCGGTTTTGTTATTTTTATTTTCACCAATGCCTGCTTTAACACATTAGATAAACTTCTCTCATCATATTTCTCATTTTTAGTCTGTCCCTCAAACAACCATTTCTTTGGTTTGTATATGATGTAATAATCTCTCAACATTATTAATATCTTTTTCGATAAAGGAACAATTCTATCTTTTTTGCCCTTAGCCTGCCTGATGACAACTATATTACGTTTTGAATCTATATCTGTTGGTTTTAGATTTAATAACTCACCTTACGCAAAAATTGTAGTACGAAGTCCCGCATGCGGGATTAGCTAACGGATTATCGAAGCTTCGCTTCGATTTACAATACAATTTCAGACTTCTGCGTAAGGTGAGTTACCAAGCAAAATCTTAGACCGTGATAAAATAATTCATGCATTCACTTTTATTCAACCTTCACTTTTACAGGAATGATAACAACGGGATGAGCGCCGGGCGAAGTCCACAGATTAATTACTTTAAATCTTAATTCAACTTCACCGGGAAATGCTTTCTCCGAAGTTGATATTTTTATGATACCGGTGCTTCGCGGAAGCAGGGTTACATTTTGTGTAATGCTTATTCCTTCTTTTTCGTTTTGAGAGGCTAACACAAAAGGAACATCTGACGAATTGGTAACTTGAAGATTGAATGCCTCCTTTTTCTTTAATACAATTTTATCCCGATTATATTTTACAGATGCCTCAAATAAAGGGAGAAGAAAATCTTCTTTGCCAATAAGAGTATCTTTAAATAGCACAACAGTTCTTCCGGCAAACAACGCTTCTTTCACAGCGGCTTCCGATTTTTCTTTTGCAAAGACAAGCGTCATTGCCCGCCGTTCATTGTTTATGAAATTGTATTCCATTCTAATCGGATCATGCACATCGGTGTTTCCCATAAATGTAAGTTTATGTTCCAGAGACCACCTTTGAGCTTCGGGGGAATATTCATAACTGTTTAATACTTCGATACCGTTAATTAATCCATTCTCCAAAAGATACGAATGTTCATCATACCAGCGAGCAATGCCGTCCTTCTGTTGTCCTTTCCAATTTGGATGATTCCAGAAAATAAATGCGCCCTGTACTTTAGCGGCTTTAAGCGCATCACGCCAGTCATCAGTTTTTAGCGAGTTCGCATCTTTTATAAAAATTGCATTCAAATGCCCCGGCGGCATTTTGCGTGTAACCTCCGAACCTTTGATTACAATAATATCAAGATTATCTCCAACGGGTGAAGCCAATTCATGCGCGCGGTTAAAGTTTGAAGGTATATCTTTTGAATGCGGCTGATATTCGATGTGGTCCGTTATTGCAATTGCATCAAGTCCGTCTAACCACGCTTCATAAACGCGCACTGTAGGCCAAACATTGCCGTCCGAAAAAACAGTGTGCATGTGGAAATCGCATTTTAATGTTTTATAACCAGGAATGTCTGGTATTTTTATTTCTTTACGCTGGCTTCCCTGTGCAAATGCAGGCGAAGTAAAAACGATCAGTAATAAGCTGCTTAGTATTAATGTTTTTATGGTTTGCATCTCAACTCCTATAATCAAACAAAAAGACGGTTAAAAATTAAGCGCATCAAAATTCAAATCCAAAGAAAATAATGATAATCGGCTAAATCGATTTGTTGGGTTCACTTTTTACTAAACATATCATCGTTTACTAAAATAAATTCAGAATGAAAAAGATTACACAATAAGGGAGATTATTTTGTTACTATTGTTATCTTATGGAAACCAACCTTTTATATCGTCCCGCAGGAACTTTAACTTTTTCAAATTTTAATTTCCTCTACCTATTTCGTCTCTAATGGGACTTACAAACCAAAGTTGGTTACCGAATGACTTGTAATCCTCCCATTAGGGAGGCAATATTTATAAAAATAATAGTCCCGAAATAACAAAAAGTCCCATCGGGACGATATAGAATTTTTTATTTGGAATATATCTGAAATATATAGCGGGCGCAAAGTATGCGCTCGCTGCATAAGTGGGTTTATTGTTTTTTAAAATGAAGATTTTCAAAATGAAAATCGGGATTGGGTAAATCGATAATGAAACCCGTCAATTTACCATCGGTGTTAAATTCAAAATTTACCAAACCGAACGGTAAATAAGGATCGGCAAATTGAATTTTGAAAGTGTTATAATGCCAATGTGTAAGTTCACCTGTAAATATTTCTGTGGCAGGAACTAACGTAAGTGTGAGTTTGTCATCTGTAAATTTAATTTTGGCAGAACCATAATAATCATCTATATAATTTCCGGCATATTGTTCGAACGGAAGGGAAGGAGTGGTGCCTTCAACACGCTTTTCTTCTCTTTCCTGCTTCTGTTTGTTAAGTTGTTCATAATATTTTTTATATGAATCAAGAGCTTGCGCAGCATAGTCAATATCTTTGCTATTCAAAAAAGAGTCGAGAATTTTATACATAAGCGCATCAACCAGGTTATTCAGTTGATTTGTTAAAACAACAAATGCAAGATTAGCATCCGGCACAAGCACAATTTTAGTATGCACTCCGGGGAGTCCGCCGCCATGATGTAAAATTTTGTGGCTCGAGTAATCAAACATAAACCAGCCGAGACCGTAACCCTGGAAGTTAGTTCCATATTTATTTCCGGGACGAACGGGCATCATTATATGCGGCGTGAAAATTTTGTTAATAACATTTTCACTCAGTATTTGTTCGCCATTCCACTTGCCATTATTCAGCCACATTTGTCCCCATTTTAAGATATCATTTACAGTTGAATTAATTGAAGCCGCCGGTCCGCTGTTATCATAGTTAAGCTGTTTAATTGGTTTGCCGTCAACATGAGGCACGGCAACTGCCATTCCTTCTTTAAATTCAGTTATACTTGTAGAACTGTTGTTCATACCGAGCTTGTTAAAAATTCTTTCACGGACAAATTCATCCCAGCTTTTGCCGCTCACTTCTTCAAGTACTTCTCCGGCAGTAATGAACATTACGTTTTGATATCCGTACTCGGCGCGGAATTGATTTTTTAAAGGCAGCTTTCTTATTCTTTTCACAATTTCGTTCCTCGGATAATTTGTTCCGTACCAGAGTAAATCGCCGTCAAAAGTTTTTAACCCGGAACGATGGGAAAGCAAATCGGCAATGGTTAACTGGCTGGAAATGTAAGGGTCGCTTAAAACAAAATCCGGGAGATACTTCTGAACTTTATCATCCCAGCTAATTTTATTTTCATCAACCAGCATACCGATGCTTGCGGCAGTAAATGCCTTAGACATTGAAGCGATGCCAAAGACAGTATTGGGAGTTATACCATCACCGTAACCTTTGGCAAAAATGACGGAGTCATCTTTAACAATTCCTATAGCCACGCCGGGGATTTCAAATTTTTCTATCGCAGAAGAAAAATATTCGTCAAGTTTTTGAACATCAACCTGCTGCCCGGTTAAAACAGGTGACAGAAATAAAAATAGTATTAGTAAAATGGATAATTGTTTCATAAGCTGCATTATAATTTCGATCGCAATATAAATAAAAACTGTTAATATCAAAGTGACATAACCTGCACGGGCAGCAGGCTTTACTTATGATTTCTAAAACTTCACACATGCTCTAAAGCCTGGTGAATATCCCAAATCAGATCATCGCAGTTTTCAATTCCTACCGAGAGCCTAATAAGTTTATCTGTTATTGCCATTAATTGTCGGCTTTCCGGCGACACATCAATATGCGTCATTGTTGCCGGATGTTCGGCAAGAGATTCGGTGCTTCCTAAGCTTACAGCCAGTTTGATAAGTTTTAGGTTGTTCAAGAAATTGAAAGCTTCCTCTTCACCTCCCGTTACATCGAATGAAAGCATTGAGCCGGCAGATAAACACTGCATTGTAAAAATATCAAACTGTGGCTCGCCTTCCTTTAAAAGTCCGGGAAAATAAACTTTTTCAACTTTGGGGTGATCAATTAAAAATGCTGCAACTTTTACAGCGTTATTTGCCTGGGCTTCCATTCTAACTTTTAATGTTTCAAGACTTCTCATCAACAACCATCCCGTCCACGGACCAGCCATGTTGCCAAGAAAAGTTCGGAGAGTTTTAATTCTTGTAATCAGATCTTGGGAGCCGAGAACCGCACCGGCAATTACATCACTGTGCCCGCCGATGAATTTCGTCGCAGAATATAAAACCAGATCAGCGCCGTGTTTTAATGGATGCTGCCATAGCGGTCCCATATAAGTATTGTCAACGGCGACTAAAACTTTTTTTTCTTCAGTTGAATATTTATTTGCCAGCTCGCTGTAGGCTTTTATATCAATCAATGCGTTTGTAGGATTAGCCGGCGTTTCGATATACACCATCGCAAGTTTTTTGTCCTTCCCGGTTTTTTGTAATCTTGTTATAACGGCGTCGCAGGTTTCGTGAGCGGAAAAGTGTTCATGTTCAATTCCAAATTTTGTTAACACATGATCGATGAAATGGTTTGTTCCGCCGTAAACAGGTTCGCTGTGTAAAAGAAGGTCGCCGGGTTTTAGAAATTCTAATAATGATGTTGTAATTGCCGCTAATCCGCTTTCAAAAACAGCGCAGCTTTCCGCCCCGTCCCATAGTGTAAGACGGTCTTCAAGTATTTCGAGATCGGGGTTATTCAAGCGGCTGTAGATGAGTCCCAATTCTTCGGTTGGTCCTTTTTCCCGAAGACCGTAAGCAACTTCAAAAAATGCTTTGCCGTCTTCGGCGCTTTTAAAAACGAATGTTGATGTCTGAAAAATCGGGCACTTAATTGCTCCCTCGGACAGCTCCGGCTTATAACCGTAAGACATCATAAGGGATTCGGGTTTGAAGTCTTTTTCGTCCATAACAATCTCCTTGCGGGGTTAACCGCAATTAACAATGAACAATTCAAAATTAAAAATTACCAACTTGTTAAAAGCATCCGGATGCTAACGTGGAAAATAATTTGCTTAAAATAGCTTCCAACTTTGCCGGTCAAAGTCTCATGCAAAAACTGTTACGACTCTAATTGCTATAAGGGCATCTCTAAAATCTTAAAATCAATTGTCATTGCGAGTTACCAAAAAAGGTATTGCCTTTATTTATCAAAAGAATGACCTCACTGTTATTGCGAGGGCGCAGCACGAAGCAATCTCAACAAATGAATCAGATTGCTTCACTCGAAGACTCGTTCGCAATGACACAAGAGAAAAGTCATTGCGATCCGTTAACTAACGGATTTGGGAGCGAAGCAATCTCAAAATTCTACACTGGGATCGTCCGTTAACTAACGCAATAGCCAACGGACAATAACACTTTGTTTTTAGAGATGCCCATAAGTAATAATAGCATGATTTTAACTATGCGATAAAAAATTCTTCAAGAATGAAAAAATTTACTACTCAAATTTACCAGTCGTAAATGCGAGAAGCAAAAAAAACAACTGAGACTTTTCATTACAACAAAAACCCAAGACACATCAGTTAACTATTTCTTTCCAATCAAAACTCAAACTTATATTGCAAAGCTATAAAGGAAAAAACACTTATTTTTTAATCCATTCATTCCAGATGTGCGGGGCATAACCAATAGTAGATATTTTTCCGTTTCTTACAATTGGTGTTTTAAATAAAAGCGGATCGCCCAGTAATTCTTCTTCGGTGTTAAATACCATATACGACAAATTTCTTTTTTTGAATTGTTTGCTTTCTTTATCTAACAGGTCATCCAAGGGAATTGAGCGCCGAATATTTTCAAGTTCTCCCTTTGCAATGCCCATCTCTTCCAGGTCACGAAATTGAAAGTTGATGCCTCTTTCTTTAAAAAAGCGTTCTGCTTTTCGTGTGTCGCTGCACTTCTTTATTCCGAAAATCTGTATATTAAGCATCGTTAAATCCTCTATAATATTAAGATAAATTTGGAGCCTTAATGACAAAACTTCTGCTATTCTTTTTTCTAACGGCATTTTCCTTTCCGCAAAATACTACAGCGCCGCTTTATTACAAGACTGATAAAAACCTCGATGAGCAAATTAACAATATTATAAAGGAACTAAAATTAGATGAAGATTTTGATGTCGGCGAAGATGGCATAGAGCAAATTTCTTTTGCAGTGATCGACTTGGACGGAAACGAACCGGTTATCAGCGGTTTTAATTACTCAAACTTTATATATCCGGCAAGTGTTTATAAAATTTATGTTGCTGCCGAAGTGCTGCATCAAATAAGCGGGGGAAAATATAAACTTAATGATGAGTACATTGTTAGGGCTCCTAATGCTGTGGACAAAACAAAAGAAATTTCATTCGACCCGAGAGCTCTGTTAAACGATGGCGATACGGTAACAATTAATTACTTACTCGATTTAATGATTACACGAAGTGATAATTCTGCCGCAAATTGTTTAATTGATATTGCCGGTAGAACTCAAATCAATAAAATGATTGAGGAATACAACTGGCAGGGCAGCGAAGTAACGCGCAAATTTTTAAACCGCAAGTTTGAAGACCCGGATTATGTAACTATACGAGGCACTGAAACATCTGCGCTTCATACCGCTGATTTTTTATATAAGATTGAGAAAAAAGGAGTTAATCAATCCATGGGTAAGCATGCAAATGAAAGTTCTACTCGGCAGGCAGCTTGACAAAAGCAAACTGGCGCAAGGGCTGCCGCTTAATGCGATGTACTATAACAAAACAGGCTGGTGGAGCTATTGGACAAATGATGCAGGCATAGTTGACGACGGCGAAATAAAGTATATAATATCCTGCTTCACTCCGATTCCGGAAAAAGAAGCGCTGCCGATAATGAAAGAGTTATCTGCAAAAGTTTATGCGTTGATGAAATGGAGAAGCAGAAATTAGTTTACATCTGCTCAAAAGTTTAGACGTGAATTAACACGGATGCGAACGGATTATAAATTTATGAATCACTTTACGAAAAATATTTCAAGCAATAAAAATTTCCTGTGTACGTTTGGCTCTTGGGAAACGGCTTTTTATTCCCGAATCGGTAACTACGGCTGTTCCTATTATCATGCCTTCATACTTAACGGCACATTGGTTTTTAATATCCGGCTGTTTTTTAATAATGCCGCCGTCAAGATATATTTTTAATTCATCTTTACCGGTAATCTCATAAATATTTTTTGTGATTCGCTCATTCAGAGTTTCGGCTGCTTGTGTGTGAAGTGTAAGCTCGCCGTTTTTATTTACAACTCCAAAGCGTGTTCCAATTCTTTCAAAGAGAGATAAATTATCTTCATCCCATCCGGCATTTACAAAATATATGTCGCCCGCTTTTACGATATATTTATACTCTGCAAATACCGGCTCATCAACACCAAAAGTTAAGCTGATGTAAGAGAGATATTTTTTTATTTCTTTACTCGAAGATGAAACGAGTTTAAGGTTTGATGGTTTGATTTGATTTTTTTCGGGTGATTGCGTCTCTTCTGTTTTTCTGAATTTAGCAATAAAAAATCCGTCGCTGTCTACTTCCCAGGGTAATATTCTTCTCGCTTTTACAATTGAGGGATGAAACATTTCCCCTGCGAACGAACTAAAAGCATCAATTGAATTTACCGGAAGCGAAATATCTTCAAGTTCAACCGGGTATTTTCGGAGCGCTTTATTTATGATGGCTTCGTTTTCTTCCACGGTTAAAGTGCATGTTGAGTAAATAATTTCTCCGCCCTGTTTAACCATTTTTATAGCTGCTATGAGTAATCGTAACTGCAAATCGCCAAGTTTACTTGCTCTTTCAAGAGACCACCAATTATTCACCTCCCCTTTTTTCTGAATTATTCCGAGTCCGCTGCAAGGGGCGTCAACAAGAATTTTATCAAAATGGTTGTTATAAATTTTACTTAACTGCTCGCCTTTAAAATGAAGAACTGCTGTGTTCATTAAATTCATACGGTCTATGTTGAAGACAAGCATTTTCACTCTGTCAATTGCAATTTCATTTGCGAGCAGGGTACCGTTGCTTTCCATCATCTCAGCAATGCTTGTAGTTTTTGAGCCGGGCGCAGAACATAAATCCAAAACGATATCTTCTTTTGAAGGATTTAAAACAAGCGGCGGCAGCATGGAAGATAACCCCTGAATATAATAGTAGCCGAGTATATGTTCTAAAGTTTTGCCGAGAATATGAGAATCGCTTTGAATTTTTAATGCGTTCTTTATTCCTGCTACGGGAACAGATTTAATATTATACTTTGTTAACAATCGCCTGACCAAGCCTTCAGTAGAAATTTTAAGAAGGTTAACCCGAATATATTGAGATGGATCCGATTTAATAAAATCTAAATATTTGCCCGCTGCCTCGGTCCCGTATAACGATTGAAGATATTTATGAACTTTATCGCTTACTTCTATCAAAGTGATTAATACCTAATAAGATTTAGAATTCTAAAAATTTCATTAACTGTGCTGTCTAAGTTTTTAGAGTCGGGAAATATTTTTTTGAAATCGGATTCAGCCCGCTTTGTAATTGCGTCAAGATATTTTTCATACGCCGTAACGGTAAATTTAATTTCATTGTCATCAGTTGGAACTCTAATAAATGCCGGCTTACTTTTTCCGGCATATACAATATATTTAGCTTCGATGTAGCTGTTTGCCTGCATCACCGGAGTTCCGTCAATCGTAGTTATTTCAAATTTACCAAAAAATTGTTCGCCGGGCAGAAGAGTTTTACCTGCGAGTTTAACTTCCCTTGTTTTATCAGCAGTAAGAAAATCACCCGGAAAAGTTTTTATCCCTTCCTCTGAAAGAGAAGATGAAAAACGGATGATGAATTCTCTTTCTGTCATAAAGATTTGATTTTTAAAATAAAGTTGTTTATGTATTCTTTTAATTCATCTGTTTCAGCATATTGAAAAATATCAAGCAACGGGGAAGAACAGCCGGTAATCATTGCGGAAACTTTATCAACATTTTTATGATACAGTGCCAGCACCGGAATATTTAAATGGAAGAGCGCGTAACCAATTTCAAATCCAACTCCAAGGCTTGCGCCGGAAACTTCGGCAATCATAGCCTTGCTGTTATTCAACCATTGAATATCTCGCTCATATATTTCTTTGTCATTAAGTTTTGTTTTTAATTGCAGCTTAATATTTAATTCCGATAATGCGTTTATATTTCGTTTCGCAACTTCTTCAATTATTATTTTATAATATTGCTGATAGCTAATATCACCCTTAATTGCGCCGGCACAATAGATATTCATCAGGCAGATACTTTTTCTTCTAATACAGTTTGATAATAATTTTCATAGTAGGGAACTATTTTATCAATTCCAAAAAGTTCTATGGCACGTCTGCGCGCGTTGTTTGAGAATATTTCATATTTCCTTGAGTTCGTCAGCAGGTCAATAACGTACTTAGACATTCTATCTATATCTCCTATCTCAGCAATAAATCCCGAGTCGTTATGTTTTACCAATTCGGGCAAACCACCCACACTCGAACTTACAACAGGAACGCCGCAAGCCATTGCTTCGAGAGCAGCAAGTCCAAAACTCTCCGATTGAGAGGGAATGAGAAAAACATCGGCTGCATTTAATATGTCAACAAGACCATCCTGCTTGCCGAGGAATTTTACATGGTCGCACAAATTAATTTCGCGGCAGAGTTTTTCGCAATCACTTCTTTCAGGCCCATCACCAACCAAAACGAGTTTAGAAGGGATTTCTTTAAAAACCTGTTCAAAAATTTTAATTGTATCGGGGACGCGTTTTACAGGCCTAAAGTTTGAAGTGTGCATTAAAATTTTTTCGCCGTTTGGTGCAATATATTTTTTAAACTCGCTGTTGCTGATAGGTTTATAAATATTTGTGTCAATAAAATTAGGAATTACTTCAATATCTTTTTCAATGTTATAATTAGTGAGCGTTTTTTCTTTTAAGAAACGGGAAACTGCCGTCACTCCGTCGCTTTCTTTAATGCTAAACTTTACAAGAGGCAAAAACGATGGCTCAAGACCGACGAGTGTAATATCTGTACCATGAAGAGTTGTTATAATTTTTAAATCTTTTTTCCCTTTCAACATCTGTTTGGCAAGATATGCGCTGCTTGCATGAGGGATGGCATAGTGAACATGAAGAAGGTCGAGATCTTCATACCTGGCAACTTCTACCATTTTACTTGCAAGCGCCAGGCTATACAACGGAAACTCGAACAACGGATAACTGCTTGTTTCAACCTCATGAAAAACAATATTTTCAACAAAACTATCTAACCTAAAAGGGAGAGCATAACTTATAAAATGAATTTGATGCCCCCGTTTTGCAAGAGCTTTACCAAGTTCTGTAGCAACTACTCCGCTTCCGCCGTAAGTTGGATAGCATGTAATTCCGATTTTCATACGTTCCTTATTTTATTAAATTTGATGGGTAAAAATTTAGTGAACTAATATATACTTATAATTTTAATGGTGAAAACCAATTAACCGGTTCATACACCCGATATTACAAAATGAAGATCTTCGATTACATAAATCACATAAACTATAACATCGTCCGTAAAAAACTTTTCCGGCGGGAAGTGGAAGCTTCTTATTATTCGCAAAAAAATATAAAACTGCCGGCTTATGACAAAATCAAAGGTGACGAACTTCAACAAATAAAAGAGACGTTCCCGTTTACTTTTTTTTCATCCGATGAAGAAAAAGTAAGATTAAAAAACACACTTGAATTGATTGAAGACACTGCCGAAGTAATTAAAAAAGCCGGTGCAGTTTTGAGAAATGAATATCTGCTTCCCGGCAAACAGCTGTTGTCACCCGGTGAAAATATTAAATGGAATTACGATTACGCAGCAAAGTACGAGTGGGAAAAATCATTAAGCTGGATGCTTGATTTTACCGATGCGCCGGTGGGTGTTGATATAAAAAACACATGGTATATTGCCCGCTTTCACCAGGGCATTATTTTAAGCCGCGCATATTTTTTAACCGGCAATGAAAAATATACTTCGCATTTCCTAAACTTGTTTAAGGATTTTATTTCTTCAAATAGATTTTGCACCGGAGTTAACTGGATAAAAACTTCAGAAGTTTCAATACGGCTAATTAATGTTTTGTTCTCTTTTGGGTTTTTTATTAACTCCTCTTTAGTTGATGAAAACATTTATAACACACTATTTGATTTTGTACTTCATCACACTTTGTTTATTGAAAATAATCTTGAATACGCCGGTAAACGAGGAAGCTCCTATCTTGTAAACCTATTGGCGCTCACAGCCGCGGGGATTTTCTTAAAAAGATCTTATTATGGCAAAAAAAATATTGAGTTTGCTTATTCCGGTTTTGAACAGGAAATGAGAGAACAAGTTCATGAAGACGGAGTAAGTTATGAACAATCAGTGCCGCTTCATTCTGTTTTACTTGAGGTTTTTTATCTTGGAAAAACTTTGCTGACCCGCGAAGGATTTAGTTTCACAGAACTCTATAATGAAAAATTAAAGTTAATGTTTGAAGTGCAATCAGCTTATTTAAGAGATGATAATTCAGTTCCGCAAATAGGAGACGCTATTGTCGGTAGAATTTTACCGATTAACATATTAAATGAACAGCCCGACTATTCTTCAGTAATGGCTGCCGGGGCATATTTATTTAAAGAACCCAAATTTAAAGATGCTGAAAAAGAAGTAACTCCGGAAGTTGTTTTGATGTTTGGAGTAAACGCCGCAGATGAATATAAATCCATAAGAATTGAAAAAAACAATTCTTCGTCAGGCTTTGTTAAAGGCGGGCATTATATTTTAAAAGACGACAACCTTCACCTTTTTATTGAGGCAGGGGAAATAGGAAAACGCGGACTGGGTGCGCCCGGGCATAACGATACTTTTAGTTTTGAACTTTTTTACATGGATGAAAATATTATTGTTGATCCCGGAACATATTCTATCTATGCAGATAACGTATTGCGGAACAAATTTCGTTCTGTAAAAAATCATAATACTGCTTATGTTGACGATGAAGAACTTTCAGAACTCGATGGTCTTTTTAAAATAAAAGATGACATAACAAAACCGAAACTAATTGAATGGCGTTCAAACAAAGAGGAAGACTTTCTTTCAATTCAGCATTATGGTTATGCGCGATTAACAGATCCTGTAATTGTTAAAAGAAACTTTCACTATCATAAAGCACAAAAAATTATTGAGATCAGAGATGAGTTTATTGGAGGAGATGTTCACAAAGTTGTAGCGGGATTTCTTTTCCATCCGAATATCAAACTTATTAGTATAGGCGAAAACACTTATACGGCGTCGGGCAGACATTCTAACATTAAATTGCAAATAAAAGGCTCATCGGTTTCGCTTAAAAGCAGTGTAACCACTTCGCTTTTTTCGGAAGGATATGGAAAAATTGAAGAGACGAAAAGGATTACTATTATGTTCAAAGAAAAACTTCCCGCTTATGTAACCACCCAAATAAGTTTAGAATGATATGAAACTTTTATTAATAGGTCATTCTGTTGAAGACCACATAATTAAAAATGCGAAGGAAGTTATCCAGCCCGGCGGGCTTTATTACACGGCTCTTGCCGTTTCATCTATCAAAGCAGCAGAAGATGAAATGTTTCTTCATACATCGTTAAAGAACAATTATCATCTTTTTGACGATGTCTATTCCGGATTCAACAAAAAGTATGTCGAAGAATTGGATGAAGTTCCCGAAATTCATCTAACTATTCATCCCGATAAAGAAAGAGAAGAACGATATACCAACATAACTACAAAACTAAATCTTCCGCAGCAGTACGATTTTGGGTTTGACGGCATTTTGATAAATATGATTACAGGTTTTGAAATTGAGCCGGAAGAGTTGCAAGTGCTAAGAAATAATTTCGGCGGATTGATTTACTTCGATCTTCATTCACTTTCACGCGGAATGAACGAAAAGTTGGAAAGAATTTTTCGTCCTGTGCCGAATAAAGTAAAATGGTTAAGATGTATAGATATTTTGCAAACCAACGAGAACGAAATATTTACACTCTCGGATAAAAAGAATATTAACGCTATTGCTTCGGAAGTGCTCAAAAGCGGTGTGAAAATATTGATCATTACCAAAGGTGAACTGGGCGTAAGAGCTTATGTGAAAAACGGCAGCGAGATTGAATCGGTATTTGTCTCTGCCGAAAAATTAGTCGTTAAAAACAAAGTAGGCTGCGGTGATATCTTTGGGGCAGTGTTTTTTTATAATTATATTAAAGATGCAAATTTATTGGATGCTTTGTTAAAGGCTAATAGGGCGGCTGGAATTGCTGTTTCGTACGATGAATTTTTTATGTTTAAGAACTTGAAGAATGATGTTTCCCGAAGATTTAATTAAGAAAAGAATTTTAATAACCGGCGCAAACGGCATGCTGGGGCAGCGAACGATTTTTAATCTGGCACTCGCAAAGAATTATGAATTACTCGGTGTTTCGCTTGAAGATGAAGCCGTGTTTTCAAATGTAGATTATAAGTGTGTTGACCTGACTAATCGGGATGATTTTAAACAAGTCGTTTATAATTTTTGCCCTGATTTTATTATTAACACGGCTGCTTTTACAAATGTAGATTTAAGCGAAACCGAACGGGAAACCGCCTGGAAAGTTAATGTGAAAGGTGTGGAGTATGTTGCAGAAGCAGCGCGCGTAATTGATGCGCATGTAATTCATATTTCCACCGATTATGTTTTTGACGGTAAGAGAGGACCATATTCGGAAAAATCGCGGACTAACCCGCTTGGATATTACGGACGCACTAAACTTGCATCCGAAAATGTTTTGAACACAAGCGGGGTGTTCAATACTATAATTCGTACGAATGTTCTTTTTGGTATTGCCGACAGCCGCCCTGACTTTGTCCGCTGGGTTGTAAGTTCACTTCGCGCAGGAAAAGAAATAAGAATTGTAACCGATCAGATCAACAACCCAACTTTTATCGATGACCTGGTTCAGGCAATCAGTAAGATCATAGAATTTAAAAAATACGGATTGTATAATATAGGCGGAAGAGAATTTTTATCCCGTTATGATTTCACAATAAAGATTGCAGATTATTTTCAACTTGATAAATCGCTCATTAAAAAAATAGTTACCGAAGATTTAAACCAACCGGCAAAACGACCTTTGAAGTCGGGGCTGCTTACAATTAAAGCAGAATCAGAGTTTGGTTTTAAACCTCATTCTATTGAAGAGTCTCTTGCCATAATGAAAAAGGAACTTTCTTTATGAAAATAAAAATACTCCTTTTTATTTTTTTGATATCGCTTTCTTCCTTTGCCCAAAGTGTGCCTGAATGGGCTAAGGGTGTCGTGTGGTACCAAATATTTCCTGAGCGGTTTGCAAATGGAGATAAATCAAACGACCCAAAAGCGGATAAAGTTTTTATTTTTTCCGATTACAAACCTGATAATTGGAAAGTAACACAATGGACATCTAATTGGTTTTCGCGGCAGCAATGGGAGAAAAATAAAACCGGGAAGACCCGTTATCATTTTTATGAAAGAAGATATGGCGGGGATATTCAAGGGATAATCGATCATCTCGATTATATTAAAGAACTCGGCGTCGGCGCAATATATTTAAATCCTGTGTTCGAAGCGGTTTCGCTTCACAAGTATGATGGCTCAACATATCACCATATTGATGTAAATTTTGGACCCGATCCCGAAGGTGACAAAAAATTAATGGAACAGGAAATTCCGGATGAACCTTCGACGTGGATGTGGACAGAAGCGGATAAACTTTTTCTCGAGCTTGTAAATCAAGTTCATAAACGGGGAATGAGAATAATTATTGACGGTGTGTTTAACCATACCGGGGTGCAGTTTTGGGCATTTCAGGATATCATCAATAATGGCGAAAAGTCTAAGTATAAAGATTGGTACATCATAAAAAAGTTTGATAATCCCGCGACAACTGAAAATGAATTTGATTACAAAGGCTGGTGGAATATTAAATCTCTGCCGGAATTTAACCGCACAGCAAATGATTTGCTCGAGGGACCAAAACAGTACATCTATCATGCAACAAAAAAATGGATGGACCCGGATGGCGACGGCGATCCTTCGGACGGCATTGATGGCTGGCGTCTTGATGTTGCCCGCGAAGTGCCATTTGGTTTTTGGAAAGATTGGCGTAAACTTGTCCGTTCGTTAAACAATGAGGCTATTATCATTGGCGAGTTATGGGAGCTCTCTCCCGATTTTATTTCTGAGGACGGCGCATTCGATGCCTTGATGAATTATAATTTTGCTTATTCTGTTAAAAATTTTTTCATAGATGTTAAAGATAAAATTTCTGCTTCTAAATTTGTTACTGATTTAGAAGAGGTTGACAATAATTATCCGGAAGATAATTTATATGCACTCCAAAATTTAATCGGCAGCCATGATACCGAAAGATTGTCTTCTATGATTGAAAATCCCGACCGCAAATTTGATAACGATGCAAATGAAGGAAATAACAACTACAATCCCGGCAAGCCGTCAAAGCAATCTTATGAAAAACAAAAACTTATTGCCGCATTTCAGATGACTTACCGCGGCGCGCCTATGATTTATTACGGAGACGAGATAGGCATGTGGGGCGCCGATGATCCGCACAACCGAAAACCGATGATCTGGGACAACTTCAAATATGTAGATGAAGTGATAAACGAATCATCAGGATTCAAAAAAGGTTTCGGCACATATAAAGTTGAACAAAACAAAGACCTCTTGAATTTTTATAAAAAGATCGGTGATATTCATAACAAAAATTCATCTCTTCAAAAAGGTTCGGTTCGTTTTATTTATTCAAATGACGATATGGGTGTTGTTGCTTTTGAACGTAAACTCGGCGGCGAATGGATCCTCTGTCTGTTCAATTCCGGCAATGAAAAAGTAAAATTTAAACTCCCTCTCGAAGGTGAAAAACTTCAGTATCAAAATTTATGGAACGGGGAACAGGGAATGATTTCTTCCGGTGAATCCTCTGTTTTATTGGACGTAGAAATGAATCCGGTCTCGTTTAAGATTTATAAGCTGTATCCTGCTTTATGATGATTGAAAAGTATGAAGCATTTATTTTCGACCTTGACGGAACGATTTATTTAGGTGACAAAATTATTCCTAATGCTGGAGACACAGTAAATTATTTAAGAAAAGCAGGCAAGCAGATTTTATTTGTTTCAAATAAAACTACAGGACGCTCGGAAGATTACTTTAATTTGTTAAATGCTTTTGGGGTTCAACTAAATCTAAATGAAATTATCACGGCGACAACAGTTCTTAAAAATTATTTGCAAAGATATTACTACGGTAAAAAGTTTTTTGCAATTGGGGAAGAAATATTTATAAAAGAGATTGCTGAAGCCGGTCTATTTTATACGGACAATCCTGCCAACGTAGATGTTTTGCTTGTTACTCTCGATACAACGCTTAATTACAATAAGCTTGAAATAGCTGCGCGGGCGCTTGAGAAAGGCGCAAAATTTTATGCTGCAAATATAGATGATACATGCCCGGTTGAAAATGGTGAAGTTATGGACGCCGGAGCTACAATTTCTGCTCTCGAAAAACGCACTCACCGCAAGCTCGAAAAACATTTCGGCAAACCATCCCAATACATGATTGAAGAGATTAAAACTAAACTAAAAACCGAATGCGGCAAAGTACTACTATGCGGCGATAGGATGGAAACCGATATAACTATGGGCCTCTTACTTGGAGCGGATACTGCATTAGTTTCAACCGGTGTAAAGTTTTATTCAAACGGCAGCAATATAAAACCAACTTATTTTCTCAAATCAGTTTTTGATTTGATTAAAAATAGAATTTAAATATTTTTTATCCGCAAATATTTCAGCCTTCTCGATTTAAAAACCGGCATTGCTCCAGGTTAAGCCGTGAAAGAAAGAACCAAACAGTCGGCAGCAATCGATTGCAATATTCATCCATTCTTAGCACAGCAAAGCCGGCAACTAAATATCAGAGGAAAATTTGGGTTGTGTCTTACATTAACCTCCAATCATCCAATCATTCAACTATGCGATCCGTCAGCTAACGGATTATCGAAGCTTCGCTTCGATCTACAATATAATTTAAAAGTTCTAAGAAAGGTTCTTAATAATTTTCGAAGAGTATTTTTGCTAATTACACACTAAATTTCGGTTGAAGTAACATCCTCTTGAATGTGATGATGTGTTAGATTAAACAAAAAGAAAAATTAAACCGGTTGTCAGCAGAAATAACCACATACAAAATTAAAGATGCATTTGTGTAATGAGCGGGCGAAATTGCATAACAAAATTAAGTTTGATTAGTCTAATACTAAAAATGAAAGACAGTATGAAGATAAGTTTAAAATTAATAACAATACTACTGTTGTTGTTAACTGTTACAGTCAGCAGTAATCCGCAGAAAAGATCTGCAGTTAAAGCTGCCAAATCTAATCAGACAATTATTGTTGACGGAATACTTGATGAAGACATTTGGAAAAACAGCGAATTGATCTCTGGTTTTATTCAACGCGACCCAAACGAAGGAAAACCGGCAAGTGAAAATACGGAAGTAAGAATTGCGTATGATGAAGGAGCAATTTATATCGCAGCAAGGATGTACGACTCTTCACCTGATTCAATCGTTGCCAGGCTTGCCCGCCGTGATGATTATGTGGAGGCGGATAAATTCGTGGTTTACCTGGACCCTTACAATGATAAACGCAGCGGTTATTTTTTCGGACTTAATGCTGCCGGCGCTTATATGGACGGTGTGCTTTTTAATGACGATTGGGATGACAACTCCTGGGACGGTGTTTGGGAAGGGAAAGTAGAATTGAACGGCAGCGGTTGGACGGCAGAATTTAAAATCCCTTTTTCGCAGCTTCGATTTAAAGACGCAGATATAAATGAATGGGGCGTTAATTTCAGCAGATTTATTGCGCGGAAAAATGAAAGAGATTATTACGTTTATGTTCCTAAAAATGAAAGTGGATTCGTTTCTCACTTTGTTTCATTAATCGGTATGGAAAATATTAAACCGGGTTCGCAGTTTGAAATTCTTCCTTATATAACTACTAAAGCCGAATACACGCATCCAGCCGCTAATGATCCATTTAATAACGGATCAAAATACCTGCCCGGTATCGGTGCTGATTTAAAAATGGGAATCGGTTCAAACTTAACACTTAATGCAACTATCAATCCCGATTTTGGTCAGGTGGAAATTGATCCCGCTGTAATAAACCTTAGCGACGTTGAAACCTTTTATTCCGAAAAAAGACCCTTCTTCGTTGAAGGTTCAAGTATATTTAATTTCGGGCAGGGGGGCGCGCGAAGTTATTGGGGCTTTAATTGGAGCAACCCCGACTTCTTTTATAGCCGGCGTATTGGAAAAGTGCCGGAGGGAAGTTTACCTGATAATGATTATGCCGATTATCCTGCAGGCACACATATTTTAGCTGCATCAAAACTTACAGGTAAGTTGAACGGAAACTGGAATGTTGGAACAATCCAGGCAGTCACGAGACGTGAATATGCAGAGTATCAGTACAACGGAAGCAGGTTTGAAACCGAAGTTGAACCGTTCACTTATTCCGGAATATTCAGAGTTCAGAAAGAGTTTGATGAAGGTTTTCAATCACTCGGTTTTATTTCCACAATTACACAGCGCGCATTTAAAGATGACAGATTACGATCAGAGATAAACAGCGGCGGGTACACATTCGGATTAGATGGCTGGTCTTTTCTCGATTCATCAAAATCGTGGGTATTCACCGGCTGGGTTGGCGCATCGCATATAACAGGAACAAGCGAAAGAATAACTGAAGTGCAAAGAAACTCCCGCCACTATTTTCAACGCCCAGATGCAAAGAATTTTGGTGTGGATAGTTCCGCAAATTCCCTTAGCGGATATGCAATGCGTTTTTACATAAACAAACAAAAAGGTAACTTTTTTATGAACACTGCTTTCGGTTTGATTTCGCCGGGCTTTGATGTTAATGATGCCGGCTTTATGTGGCGTGCAGATCAAATAAACGCACATGCCGGAGCAGGCTATCATTGGACAGATCCTACAGATTTTTACCGTTATTTGGAACTCGGCGGGGCGCTGTTCAGCAACTCGGATTTCGATGGAAATGTTAACGGGCAGGGAATCTTCCATTTCGGGAGTATTGAGTTTTTAAATTATTACAACATGGGTTGGAACTTGGCATACAATCCGGAAACAATAAGCAACCGCCGAACAAGAGGGGGTCCGTTGACATCTAATCCATCCGGCTACCAGGTCAGTTTAAATATAAACAGTGACAGTCGAAAAGATATTGTTATAGGAGTTTACGGTTACACTTATCAATCCGATGGCTCGCGCAGCCTTGAAGCCGGAACATCGTTGGAGTTTAAACCAGTGTCAAATGTTTCGATAAGTTTTAGCCCGTTCTATTCGTATAACCTGGAAAATGCACAATGGGTTACTTCAAAAGAAGATCAATACGCTGTTAATACTTTTGGCAGGCGATACGTGTTCGCAGAAATGAAACAACACACCGTAGGCGCTGGCATAAGATTGAACTGGATTTTTAATCCGCGCCTAAGTCTTCAGCTTTATGTTCAGCCTTTAATCTCTTCCGGTGATTATTACAGCTTCAAAGAATTAAAGAGGGCGTCAAGTTATGATTTTCTTGTTTATGGACAGGAAGGCTCTACTTTTAACAAAGATGATTATACTGCCGATCCCGATGGTTCCGGTCCGGCTGGAATTGTAGAAGTGGGCAACCCCGATTTTAATTTCAAATCTTTGCGGGGTAATGCCGTGCTTCGATGGGAGTATTTGCCGGGTTCGGTTCTTTATTTTGTGTGGACACAAACTCGTTCCGATTATGAAGAGATGGGACAATTCCAGTTTTCAAAAAATTTCAATCGGTTGATGGATCAAAAACCGGACAATATTTTTATGATTAAGTTTACATACTGGTTTAGTATGTGAGCAACGGAGTGAGAGAGCCAGAGAGATAAGTTAGAAGTGTGCATTTTCTATTTTTGAAGAAGATTAAACCATTAAACCGAATAAAATCGCCAGAGATAGTTTTTTCAATAACTTTTAATATGATGTTGCAGGTTAGTATCATTTGATACCAAAGGAATGTACAAACAACTTACTTTAGTAAAGGGTAGTTAATAAAATTAGTATTAGTAACCACAGCAGCTGTTGACCTTTAACATTTTTTGGGGCATTACCGAAAAACAAAGGCAAACAAAAATTTAAACTAATGAGTCCGAACAATTAAAACAAAACATTATCAACAAACTAAAACGGATACAATGACCGGCGCAATATTAGTTTTCTTCAATTGGGCTTTGGTATTTCGTACTTGCTTATTTTATTATAAAGCGTAACGCGGTCAATTTTTAATATCGAAGCAGATCGCGAGATGTTCCAGTTGTTTTCTAAAAGCACTTTTTGAATATGCTTTTTCTCGAATGCGGATAAACTTTTATCACCCATATCTTCCGGAATAATATTATTGGAAAGATGGAAGGGCAGATCGCACACTTTTATTTTATCGTCTTTACCAATTACAACGGCGCGCTCAATCGCATTTTCTAATTCGCGCACATTCCCGGGCCAATCGAACTTTACAAAAAAATCCATTGCTTCCTGTGAGATACTTTTAACCGGTTTATTCATAGCAGTTGAATATTTAGACAGGAAGTAATAAGCAAGTAATGGAATATCTTCTCTTCTCTCTCGCAGCGGAGGAACATTAATAGTGAACACATTTAGACGGTAATAAAGGTCTTCGCGGAAATTTCCCCGCTTAACCATTTCTTCGAGCAAGTTGTCAGTTGCAATGATTACGCGGAAATCGCTGTTAATGTTTTCATTGCCGCCAACTCTTTTAAATTGTTTAGTTTGGATCGCGCGTAAAATTTCGAACTGTATTTTAGGTGAGATAGCGGCTATTTCCACTAAAAAAATCGTGCCGCCATCAGCCATTTCAAACTTACCTTTACGTTTAAACTGCGCCCCTGCAAATGCGCCTTTTTCATGCCCGAATAACTCGCTTTCGAGAATAGGTTCCGCAAGTGCGCTGCAATTAACTGTAATAATGGGGAAGTACCGCCTCTTACTGTTTATATGAATAGCTTTGGCAACAAGTTCTTTTCCGGTTCCGTTCTCACCGCGAATCATAACCGTATTATCGGTGAGAGCAACTGTTTGAATAAGTTCGAATATTTTTTTCATCTGCGGAGACTCTCCGATAAGGTTATCCGGCTTTATTATTTCTTCAATGCTATTACGAAGTTTTTCATTTTCATTTTTTAAAGCTTTTTGTTCGAGAGCTTTTTTAACGAGATGAGACAACTCCTCCGGATCGATTGGCTTTGTAACATAGTCGTAAGCGCCCTCCTTTAGCGCTTTTATGGCTGTGGGCACTGAAGCAAATGCTGTTATCATTATAAAGATAACATTTTTATCAACCGAGCGAACTTTGCTTAGAAGATCCAGCCCGCTTACGCCCGGCATTTTCATATCCACAAGCAGAAGGTCGTATTTGTTTTTTTCGAACATATGCCAGGCGCTCTCTCCGGAGTCTACAATTTCTACAAGATAGCCCTCTTCTTCGAACCAATGGAAGAGAGATTCCCGCACAATTTTTTCGTCGTCTACTATTAGTATTCTTTCTTTTTTGTTCATGATAATTCCGAATCATTTTTCATTAATGGAAATACAATTTTAAATGTTGTGCCTTCCGCCGAGGTTTTTTCAACTTCAACTTTACCGTTATGGTTGTTAACAATTCCGTAAACCACTGCAAGCCCTAATCCCGTGCCTGAACCCGCTTCCTTGGTCGAATAAAATGGTTCGAAAATATTTGCGATGTCTTTATCCGCTATCCCGGCACCCTGATCTTCAACACGGATGATTGCATAATTATTTTCACGGGTTAGTTTAACTGTCAGTCTTCCGCCGCCGGGCATTGCTTCAATAGCATTTATAAGAATCGAAATTAATGCCTGCTGTATTTTTTGAGGATTGCATTTTAGAACTAAACTATCTACCTCAAGTTCTTTTATCAGTTCTATTTTGTTTATTTCAAGATGATGATTAATGAGTTGTATACTTTTTTCTATGGCGGTTACCAAATCCGCATCAATGAATTCATTATCACTTCGATGAGAAAACAGAAGCAAATCTTTAACAATTTTTCCGCATCGTGCGGATTCATCGGCAATTAAATTCAAGTATTCAATTAATTTTTTATATTCATCCGCATTGGGTTCCCGGGAAAGTTTTAGGGAAACCAGTTTGCTGTATGTTAAAATTCCCTCAAGCGGATTATTTAATTCGTGTGCAACAGTTGCGGAAAGTTTTCCAAGCGATGCAAGTTTTTCTATCTGCATTACCTGTCCGTAGATCTTGCGTAACTCTTCGGACTTTTCCTCAACCTTTAGATTTAAAGTCTCACTCCATTCCTCAATTTCTTTATGCGCAGCATCAAGTTTGGTTGACATATCATTAAACCTTGAAGCAACAACGCCAAGTTCATCTTTCGAATTAACTTCCAACTTATAATTTAGATTCCCGTCGCCAACCTCCTCAATTCCAAACGAAAGTTTTTTTAACGGACGATTAACAAAAACAGTTATAAAAAAGCCGGTAGTTAAGGCAATGATAAAAGTTAAAATTGCCGAATCTGTAATTATATTACGCTTATTTTCAGCCACTATAGAATCAAGTTTTTCAAGCGAAATAAGAACGTCGAGAACGCCAAGTATTTCTGTTTTGGGATTGTGTGCATGACAATTGGCAGTCGAACAATCCGGTTCATTTTTAATTGGATTAATCAAACCAAGAACGCGTTTATTTCCATTAACATTATAAATACGCATCATCTCCTTGCGCTCGGGCGATGTTAAAGGCTCATTGCTAATGTGACACATAATGCATGCTTGCGATTTCATATCCACTTGCTGCATCATTTCGGAAGAATCGGTAGATAAAATAATTGTGCCCTGTTTGTTATAAACACGAATTCCCTTAACACCGTTTTCTGTTCCAATCATTTTAATAATTTGATGAACGTCTTCCCTACGGTTAAGAAGCATACTGTAGCGGGCAGCTTTTTTAATAATATCGCTTATGTTGTTTGCGTTGCGAAGGGTGCATTGTGTGAGGGATTCTTCCAAATTAGAAATAGTAACATAAGTATAAGCCGTCAAAGACGTGATTAAAAAGGACGAAATTATTAAGATGAGTTTTGTGCTTAGCTTATTTAAAAATTTATATTTCATTTTAATTTACTCTCCGGATAACCTGCGTTAAGCCGCTGGCGGTTATCCTATGAACGAGTACTTTTACTGAAACAATATCCGGAGCAATTTTTGGTACTCTGTTTTTCCGATGAACTGGTAGAGGTATTTTGCCTGCTCGCTGCGATCGTTCAACGCAGTACCGACATTAACAGAAAGATGGCTGAAATTTTTTAGATAATTTGCTATATTTATCCTACTGTCATACCAATCCTGTTCCGAAATTTTTACCGGTGATATTTCAGCCGGATGAACAGCAACAATTGCCAGCCATTTGTGCACCGATGACTCTTCCCATGAAGTGTTGAGTCCTTCGAGAAACATAAAGTTCATCGGCGCACGCACTGCAATTGAACCCCAATCTCCTGAAAAGTTAAATATCGGGTCATTCATAAGAACATAACTATCCTTTTTGCATTCGCAAACGGAGGTAAGATTATCGAGCAGTAACATTACCGTGCAGCTTACTCCAAGATAATATGTGTTTGAAAAAAGATGTTTAACAACCATATTATTATTGAGATAATAACAGGAGGGATCATACGGCTGTTTAAGTACGCTGTCAATTTTATCAATCAGATAATTTCTATGTATAGTAACCGGTGAAGCATTATAAATTGCAGTTCCTCCGCCTAAATTTTGCATTACTTTATCAAACTGACAATTTTCGCAGTCGAACTCTCTGTCGCAAAGTTTATAATTTACTACATCCGAAGCCATCCATATACATTTAATTTCTTCATAAATGTTATTCCGATGATTTATTTGGTTTGACATTATTTCATCTTAAACAAACTGTTCCAAATACATTCTCAGTTAAAAAAATTAACTCACCACTACTTAATAAAAAGTTCGGCAATTACTTTCTGCCAGTTCCCATCGGAAAGTCTCTCCAACTGTCCAATGTACAATTGATCTTCTTCAACATACTCTCCTTCTTTTTTTTCAGATTTAAGAAGATCCTTCATAATATTTTTGAACTTCTCAATATCATTTTGGAATAATGAAACGGCGGATTTTCCGATGCTCATTTCTTTTATTTCATCGTCAATTTTATCTGTATCAAGCGCACATATCCAATTTCTTTCATACGGAGTTATTTCAAGCGCAGAAAGATCATCCACAAGCAGCGTGTTCAACTGCGAGACTTTTCCTGTTACAGGCGAATTAAATGCGACAACCCGATTCCCTTGTTTAACCGTAAACAAGGGTTGCCCGGCTTTTACATTCATTCCAAGATTTGGAAGTTCGATTGAATCTATTTTGCCAATGAGTTTCTTTGCAAAGTCATCTATTCCGATTTTTGCTATTCCTTCTTGATTGATACTTAACCAGGTATGATTTTTATCAATGAATACTCCGCCCGGAATTGAAAACTCACCTTTTACGAAATCATCTGAAGCAGGAACATGTGTGATATGAACTTTTGGTTTTAATTGTTTCTGTATTTTATCCTGCCGTTTAATCAAAGTCTTCTTTACGAAGTCGAGAAGTTCATCTTCAGTGAACGGTTTTTGAACATAATCCATAGCGCCATATTTCATCGTCTCAACAGCAGTTTCCACAGAAGCATATCCGGTAATAATGATTACATCTATATCGGGGCGCAAATGTTTTACAGACTTTGTTACTTCCACTCCGTCCATCAGCGGCATTTTGAGATCAGTAAAAACAAAATCATAATGATGTTTTTGAATCATGCCAAGCGCTTCCTGTCCGGTTTCAACCGTATCAACAGAGTAACCGTCAAGCACAAGAATTTTTCTAAAACTGCCAAGTATAACCTCTTCATCATCAACACAAAGAATTTTTGCTTTTGGATTTTGAACTTCGGCACGCTTTAATGTTTTGGCTTCGCTTGTAAAATCCAATTTGAGGCTTTCCTGCAAAACTATTTCGCGTTCTTTCTTTTGCTTCTGTTCGGACAACCGTTTTACAATCATCCGGATTAGAACATCCACAATGATGAATACAATTACAGCAAGTATGAATAATGCCATGATATTTCTCCTAATAAATTAAAATTATTTTAAAAACTTATAATTAACGAATTCACAATCTATCCGAACTACAGGGAACTAAATGTTTGATTTCATAACCGAGATCGTTCGGGATAATGCGGTATACCCATCCTTCAAAGTATGGATCTTTTTCAATTATGTTCGGATTCAATTTTAGGTTTTGATTTACTTCAATTATTCTTCCAGACACGGGGGAAAGAATTTTATGCGTCCGTTCATCTCCGGATCTGATTGTTAAACAACTTATGCCTTGCGCAATTTCATCTTCCAGTTCAAGAAGATCTATTCTGTTTATAGACTCGATTGTTTTAAGAAACAGATCGCACAAACCAATTAAAACGCTTCCGTCATTCTCCTGAAACATCCAGCTTGAATAGCCGAAGCGTAAATATTTTGCGGGGCATGTAACATAAAGAAGTTCATGTCCGGTATTTTTATTTGAAAAAGCAGTTTGTTTCTTTTTAATTTCCTGATAATTATTTGCACGAAAGACCGAACTAAGAAGCTCATCCATCGTAAAGGGTTTGGGAATAAAATCTATTGCCCCCTGGTAAAGTGAGTTTACAGCATTTTCAACCGTAGAATAACCTGTCATCATAATTAAAGCGCTGTTAATATTTTTATTTCTAAGCTCATTTAGAATTTGAAATCCATCGCCGTCAGGCATCATTATATCGCATATAATAATCGGGTAATAATTTTTTGAAATTTTTTCAATTGCCGTCTTTACGTTTAAGGCAGCATCGACAGAATAATTTTCGAGCGAACAAATTTTAACAACGGCGTCAATAATCACCTGTTCATCATCAATCACCAGTATGTTTTGAGGTTTACTCATAAATATAATTACTTCTGCGAAAGAGGAAGCCGGATGATAAAAGTTGTCCCTTTTCCTTCTTCGCTTTCAACGGTTATAGTTCCATTATGATTATCAATTATTCCCCAGATGACCGCCAATCCGAGTCCGGTGCCTTTT
>Ga0100385_1001097_pt1 | contig 28690 bp, 24 predicted proteins | sample CryGeymeta201509_FD_81543 | JGI IMG/M metagenome (GOLD analysis project Ga0100385, IMG submission 81543) | Groundwater microbial communities from Crystal Geyser aquifers in Utah, USA - Crystal Geyser metaG 2015-09 | ecosystem: Environmental > Aquatic > Deep subsurface > Groundwater | place: USA... | reverse complement strand
AGCTGATGTTCCCATGGACCTCAACTGCTTCAAATATTTCGCCCAAATGGAGCATGACTGCTGGCCTTGCATTTGCTGGGTTGCCCAACAACAGCACTGGCACATCAAGGGATGCTGATCTTCCCCCATATATCCACACTATTTATCATATATCTACAATCATATACATGACCTTCCGACCCTCTCCAATCACAGGCAGGTACAGTGCAAACAATCTTGAACCTTTTTAACCATTAGATAGAGATTTAAACTCTTCCATTTTTAATAATTATTTTATTCAACATGAAAACTATGATCTTAGTGCTCACTTTCCTGGTTCTCACATTGAGTTTCACTTCTAAAACAGTGGAGTAGTGTCCAAATGATCTGTAAGTCAGCTGTGTTGATGATATCTTAAAAGCCTATCCGTATTGTGAAAATGCATCGAGAATCGGTCCAATACAGCCAAAGGCTGATCTAAATTGCATGAAGTATCAAGCCTACATGAAAAAAGATTGCTGGCCTTGCATTTGTCCAGTAGCTGCTGATCAGAAATTGGTGGTTGTCGGTTGCCCTCAGCCAGCACAATGATTTCATCACATTGAATAACCAGTCCATCAAATGTTTAAAAACCACATTTTTTTTTTCAGACCTCTCATCCGACATACAATGCCAGACTGTTAAATAGAGTATGCTATATCTTCATATTAATTTAACATGAAAATTCTGATATTTTTATTGTTCCTCGTGGCTTTCTTTGGTTTCTCTGCCAAAGCAGATCAATGTCCGAAGGATTTGCATGATCAATGCATTGATGATATCAACAAAGTACATCTCAGACACTGACCCCCGAATGTTGGCCCTGCATTTGTCTTGTCGTTGCTGAAAACAACTGGGTGGTCAAAGGCTGTCCTGAGCAGGAAAAATGATTAAATCCCATTTGATAAAATAATCCTACAATACATACAATTTAGCTTCTTATTTGATAATTGTGCCTGCTCAGTCACTCATTTATGATGATATACTTAATAATAATTTTATTCTAGAATGAAAATTCTGGCAATCACATTGATGATCCTGACTGTTTACACAGTTTTATCGATCAAAGTAGCAGATGAATGCCCTCACGATCTCAAAGTGCGTTGTAATGACGAAATCAACAAAGCTTACCCAGTTTGTAACAAAGCAATCGGTCCGATAGATCCGCCCAGTCTTTAATGTATGAAGTATTATGCAGCCATGGAGCGTGATTGCTGGCCCTGCATTTGTCCTGTAGCTGCTGAAAATAACTGGGATGTCGAAGGATGCTGATTTTCTTTGATTTATCTCCTAAATTCTGAGGATATTAAATTTCAAGACTAAACACGATGGTGCCTGTTGATGTGTATAAATAGTAAAAAATATCAACAAGATGAGTCAATCGGGAAGTAGTATCATCAATATTTGTTACCCCATCGAAACGGCCCTCAAGTTCTTCTTCATTGTGCTATGTCCCTTCCCTGTTCCCTACGTCCTCATCCTCGCTTTCTTGGCATCTCTCTTTGCCATTTTCAGAGTATGCAAGACTCCTCAATTTAACAAAGAATACCTCGCGAAGGTCCTCATGAATAATCACGGTCAAAACCTTCTTTATATTACTTTCGGAGCCATAGGTTTCACTAACTATCTGTACTACTCCCCAATGGTTCTCTTCTTCGGGTTCAACATAATCGAGTTCATCAAGCTAAAAATGCCCCAATTAGCAATCAATAAGTACGGTGATCTGATCAGATTCAACAAATGGTGGGTTTATGAAGGTAAAAGTCGTTTGGAGATCTTTTTCTTCTTATATCTGATTTTTAGTCTGCCCTTTGATTTCATGAGCAGGGGTATCAAGTGCTTCATGATGGGTCAGTTCCTCATGGTCAAGTATAGAATCAACCAGGAAATGAGATACAGTTGCACTTTGATCAACACTTGGATTGAAGAAAAAACCTCGAAGATTGGCCCCGTTAATGCTCTTTACAAGAAGATAGCAGGATGGATCCACTCATATGCTAACAGAGATATCAGCCCTCAGCAGCAATCTCAGCAACAACCTGAGCAACCTGCTCAAAACTGATAGTTCGCTGTGTCCTATTGTACTCATATTTACATATTCAAATCTATAAAACTGATAAAAAAGCATAAATTATGCATTTCTTCCTGAACCGTTTTCATTTGAGCAAACTCTCAAACTCTCTGTTCATGCCGCTGACATCCATCCGATATTAATCCAGCATACCAGACTGGAACAAATCATTGATTTATTATCCTATTCCATGTAGGCTCTCTTTGAGTCTTTTTATCTTCAACTGTTAGAGTTCCATGAATTTTTCCTCATCTAACAGAATGTTGTTTTTGCCAAAATTATTAGGATCTGTGTCATTTTGGAGGATCATCTGGACTATGTGATTTTTGTTGGATGTTGTTTTGTTGGGGAAGTAGCTGTTGATACCGATAGTTTTGGTGAAGGTGGTTTTGGCTTGTGTGTGTAAACTAGTGCTGTTGAGGATTGTCACATTTCGACGGTCAGAGTTGTCGCTGTTGTCCGCCTGTTTTGATGAGTTGAGAGTTGTCTTGTTTTTTATCTTTTCTTTTATACTCTCCATGGCTGCCATTCTGACGCTATTCAATAAAGCTGTCGATATAATTTGTTGAGGTTCGCTTCCTTGATCGGGCGAACGAGGTCGAGGGATGAACTTGGTGGAGCCATCGCTATCCTTTGGATCGCTGGTGACCATACGAGGAGTCTAGTACCGTCGTTTGGCTGCTGGGTGATCGAGGTTAACAGATGTGCTGCGGTTGGCTGCAACTTGAGTGGTTATCTTGGGTCTGAATAGTTGAAAAGGTCTATTTTTTGCTGGTTGCAGTTTAGCCAGCATTTCAGAGAGGTGATTAGCCTGTCCAAGGAGGGAGAAGTCACATCGCAGCCACAATTTGACAAAGCTGACTATACTTCTAATCATAGTCTTTTCACCTTCAGCATTAGGCGGTACGTATATTTTGACCTTGTTTTCGAGATAGTTTGGGTTGATCCAGACAAAGATTTATTGCTGCCCGTTGTCGAAGATCATATTTTCATTGATCATGAAAAACCCATAAATAGGTGCTAGTTTCGTACATGCGTTGATGATGGTCTGTGCATATGCGAATGCCTGTGCATTTGAGTTAAGTTCTTTCAGCTGAGCCAGTGAAGTCTTCGAGAGAGGTTCAGTAAAGACCGATATGTGGGTGGCGTCGTGCTGACTGACGGCCAATCTCGGGGTACCCGGGATAGGATATTAGACACGTTGCTGCAAGAGCAACATCTCTTTTTCTGATTTAAGCTGCAGTGAGTGGCATAATGTAAGCGAGTTGTACATATTAAATAAAATGCTATATTAGGACCAGATAAATCACCCCTATCCTAACCTCTTGACCTCCTAATTCCGCCAAAAGAAAGGTTATAGGTCGTGTCTTCAGATTAAACCTTATCTATAAATATTATATAATTTTGTGAGAAAAGAGGTGAAACTCCCATTCACTGGAACTCACTTCCCTGAATCCATAGTTATACTGTAGTGATGATACGAACTGATAGAAAGGAAGAAGAGGAATTGTAGAAAAATATATCACTTTAAGGCAGAAACCATCCTCATCACTGTTTCAGCTCGGCTAGTAATTGCTAAGGTATCCACAATCTATATCCAGAGTTGAAGAAATCCTTGAAAGTGACCATTTGGGATGCTTAGACACCGACTACCTGAATAACAGTATTGTTGAGGTTACGCATGTGGCCAATTTACTGTTTCCTAATATTGATGTATTTATTCAAACTGTGCATATTAATCGATTTTCTCTCTTTCATTTATCGGCCCATAGCTCTGGTGGCCTTGGCCATCAATAATTGCTCATATTACTAGTTTTTCTCTGTCTTTGTTTTGTTGTATATGAGTTTCTGCAATTTGTAGAATTCATTATCACGAGTCACCAGGACAAATAATTGACGATTTTTTGTCAAATGGATCATAGAGGCTAATCTTTTGGTGGGTTGAATGTGATTGAATATTTAGTCGGTGACCTCTAGGAGTTGTTGATTGGCCAGCAAAGCAAAAATGTCTTTAAAACTGAGTTAGGAAATCTTATTGTATGATCCTATTAGCTTAGCGATAGCTTTAACCAACACTCCAAACCAGATGAACTGCTAAACGCTACCAAAAAGAGGATAGTAATTGTGATCGAAGGGTAAAACACCATCAACTGACACCATTTATCTTTATCCACCTTCATACAACAAAACATCATAAAGATGTTTACTACTATTAGCAAATATTTGTCTAATGAGGGCGGGTTGTACCTTCAATAGAAAATTCAACATATTGACTAGTTCAGCATTTTTGAAGCGAGAAGATGGATCTGGATTGATTCTGATGTATATAGGTAGCTTTGTGTTAGAGGGAAAGAGAGCAGTTTGGTTACTCTTCTTGATTTCGATTAATGTAATATTGGACTAAGGAGTAAAGATTTATTTGAGGTTGAATGTCGAATCTGATTGAGGATGGCAGTGGAAAGAAGGTGGGCCTGGCATTGGAGTTGATAGCAAAGGAGGGTTGTTGATATCAAGAGAACCACATTGTTTTTCACTGTATTATGTTGTAATTATGCGCTATCTTTTATTTTCCTGATTCAGCTATGCCTTTTCTTATTCTTCAGCTTTGGGATCAACTTAAGATATTTTGCTACTTTGAGCTTACTTTTGGATACTTTTCTACTTAGATTCTCTTCTTGATGAACTTCCAAACCTTGATTTGTTGATTGTCTATCTTTTATCCAACAATTATAAAGGAAGTGACATTTTTCTCAAAAAATCATCGTTTTCTTCTGATTTAGGTCTTGGCGACTCTTGTTCAGCAGAGCCGGCCATTTAAGGTTTATTAACAAGCATAGGTGGTTCTTTGAGTTCATATTGTCCCCACTCGGGAAAATCTTCATATGGATTAAGACTCATGGGAGGCATCATGTAATTGGGATCAATCACATTGACAGAATCAAGATATTCCACAACTTGATAATTATTCTGGAAATATGTAAGAGAAGTCGCTTGGGAAACTTCAGTTAGAAGATGTTCTTTCTTGTTGTTTGATTACTTGATACTTTTTGAACTTTTGATGCTTTTGATGCTTTTGATGCTTTTATTTGAGACAGGTTTACTTTTCTTGAGGCTAGTCTTGAGTGGTGAACCTTTTCTGCGACTTGTTTGAGAACTCTGAGCTGATAGACTAGATTTTGAGGGGCTGTGTTTAGGTTTACTCTTAGAGTTTGGCAATTCTAAGTAATTTTATTTACTGTTGTTTTTGCCGCTATTCTCACTTTTCATTCGATTTTTATCCTTAAATGTCACTTTGCTAATATTAATTCTCTGCATTTGAGATTGTCTTTTTGAAGAATTCTCTTTTTACTTTGGAGATCGCTCGGCATTATTGACGAAATAGGGAGTTTGATTTTCCTTGGCAGTTAAAATCCTTTACTTGACTCCTTTGCCTTTGAAAAATGAAGATGCAGTGCCGTTCATTCTTCCGGTGTGAACATTACTTTGTTTGTGTCTGCCCATTTTGCTAAAAGTAGTCATAGGTCTTGGACAACTGATTGGTTATGGTTTGTAGCTCTCATCGAAGATGATCCATTTGTTATCTTTGAGGCAGAGTTCCTGGACCTGACAAAAAGCAAAACTGGCACTATTATTGTTGAGAGATGATTGACTTCGATTGCTGAGTTTGAACTGACTGCTTGAAAAAGGGGTCGATTTATTGATTTATGTGCTGTTGGAATTTTTATTCCTACAAAGACGATAGCGTTTTGAGCTTTACAAATTACGAGATAAGGAGGGAAGCGTCCTTTCCATATGCCCTTTCTATTATATTTTCCAATTCCAAACGATAATCACAAAGCACTATCTTCTTATCTGCAAAAGCAAGCCCTTATTTTGAGGAGGGAAATACGGGTATAAAGAAATAGATGATTTTATGTCCTTTTATTTATTTTTTTAGGAAGACCTTCATATCCCCCATTTATCATTCCCTCTTTAAATTGAGCAAATGTAGCAAGAATCAGAGTCACCCTTGAAGCAAGATCTATAAGGAACATAGCAGTCCATCAAACCTTCAGACTATATACTGGACAAAAGCGAGATTGATTTCTTAGCCGAATGTATCGCCAAGACTATCGTGAGTGATACACTAATACAGCAAATACCAATAGGAGATGCAAATGCAGCCATGTTGCATGAAAAGTAAGATGAAACAGATAATATATTGAATGGAGTGTTGGAGAGTAATTGTGTCAAACAGGAGTAAGTATCCCCTGAGTAGCAAGAAATGGTCGATGAAATTAAATAGCTCACTTTTCGAAGTTTGAATTTCAACAGAAAAAGAGCTAGATAAATTTTAGATCAATGTGAAAATGGGGCTCTTGAAAACTAAGAAATGTTTGAGCTTGATTGGGTCGAACTAGATAAACTTCCTCTTTACTAAGTTCACAACACAGCCAATGAGTTTAAAATATACCCTATTCTCAGTCAACGCCTCAAACTGGAGGCAGTCATCGCTGCTCATTACCATCAAAGTTCAGGTATACCTTTATCAGCTTACAGCACAGGAGTAAATTTACCAACTCATGAGTTTACTTCTTCATAACTACAGCACACAGTCTGTGCTGTGCTTCTTACAGCCTACAGGCATTTGGAGTCCTACGTGAGAATAAAATTAAGATCGGATATTGTCAGAATCGAAGGTGAGGATATTGCTGAAGTACTGAGAATGTTGGTTAGAGTGGGTAAATGGAAGACAAAAAAATGTGCTGAGACTTGGCTGAAGTTCGTTCTTTATGCCTACGACATCAATGAGCAGGCAGGGGATGAGGAAGACATAAAGAATTTGTATATGTATATCCAGGCTGACTCCAGCGACAAAGAATACAAAAATAGAGCTGTTCTAGTCAAGTAAGCATCGGTCAACGAGATATGGACCATCTAGCTTTCATTATGTCAATTATTTCTACAAAAGCGATCGTTTCCTGGTGCAGCTCAATAGTTCAACACCCGCTACGATAAAAACATTTCTCAACTTGAACTACGTCATATTTTTGAGAATGTTCTCCTAAAAACATTCAAAATATTGATCAATGTGCTAGAAACATGGTAGCTGTGTGAGTTTCTGCCTCCGATTTTCAATAACATCACCAAAAGAACACTTTTAAGGCATCCTTCTGGCCAATAACTTCGAATCAAACTTGTCGCGATGTATATAGCAGAGAACACATCAACAAATGAAATTACGTCGATTGTCGATGCTTTGAGAGTTTTTCTTCAGAATATCGATAAACAATAACCCACTAAAATGGTATCAAACAAACACAAAGGGAAGTAGCCTATCTAGGAAGAGTCGGAAAGAGAAACTAAGAGTCGCCAGGTGAACCAGACAGCCATGAAGAATCGTGTAGGTAGACCGAGGTTGGCAGGAATGTTGGATGAGTAATATGACATTGAGAATTAGGTAGATTTGAATCGAGATCATAAAGGTCGATTCATGGGGAAAAAATCAACAAATCAAACCAACGGCGTTCTATTCCCAAAACAGAAAGTTCTACACTTCGGTCAGGACCCTTCCAATAGAAATCGACTAAAATTGATGTACAGATATGAGTGATTAGTCAGCACTTGTAATTCTATTATTGTTTTGTCTGGTTATAATGCTACATACTAATATAAAATTTAACTTTAGGAAATGAAAGCTATCCAACAGCGACCTACAATTGGTTTCAGCAAAAAGGTGCCTCCTAAGACTGCCTGTAGAATCAGCAAAATTGTTGGCCTTCTCAACCAAGCTATTTAGGAGGTGCATACCACCTCTAAAAAAAGCCCATCCAAGTCACTGAGCAAAAGAATGAGCTAGGAAAGTTCAGAAGCTTAAACCATAAATTAGGTGTTGGGTAACCTCAAAAAGGGATATTTGATGATCAAACACAGCTAGAACACTTCCTCACCTCATGACAAGTTTGTCTATCTATCAACTGACGACCGCTACCTGTGCTGGAAATCAGTTGACAAAGAAGACTAAAAGAAAATGGAGATTGCCAGCATCGAAAGGGTCATCAAAGAAGGCGCAGAGTTCTATATCAAGAGCAACGGAATTCAGAACATAAACCGATGTTTGGTGATTATCAGCTCGGAAAGGAGGTTACAGCTAGAGACGGCTTCAGACATATAGGCCGAGTACTTCAGGTACGAACTTAACAGGGTGGTAAAATATTGGAAAGGAATGCGTCTCAACTACAAATACAATAAAATTTGCTGAAAGACCCATAAAACCACACATGATATTTCTTTTACTTTATACCAGAAAAAATAAAGATTAGCGGATATTGAACAAATCAAGAAGATTAAGAGACTTGTGAGAGTGGTGCATGTTCTTACTTGAGTGAGGGTGGTTCTTACTTGAGTGAGGGTGGTGGATGTTCTTACTTGACGAGGATATTTTTTAGTTTGGAGAGGTCTATCTTATGGAGGATGGAAGCTTTAGGGCTATTTGTGTTTTTTTGGTCAGAATGTTTGGGTTACTTTTGTTTTGAGTATGACTGTTTGATGGGTGTCTACTTGACAGGGGTTTGTTTAAGAGGGGTCTGCTTTTTTATTTATTTATGTTGTTAGTGCTTTTTATTGGATGAATCCTAGACTACTTTGGGTTTCTTCTAACTACTTTCAGGATTCTTTTCTTCTTTTACCTGATTTTTCTTCTATTGGAATTCTTTTTTCTTTTTCTGCTTCTCAGCTTTTTGCTTTTTCTTGCCACCTTCACCTACAATCTCACAAAGAACTTCATCATTATCTACAAACACATCACCGATTGTTTCGCTATTGGCAATGTAATAATCTTCCTTTTTGACCCTGACAGCTCGAATGAAGGTTTGTCGACTGTGCTCATCATCCCCCTGTTATTCCTTGACCTCACGATAGGCCTATTAGAAATGTGGCAGCCACTAGGATATCCTTTGACCTTTGAGTGCAGTACACAGAATGTTAATACCTGTTGTCGTCAATACTTTTAGCTTGATACGACTGTTTTCCTAATGATTCATATGTTGGTGAATCGTCGATAAATAATACCAAGAATGGTCTGATTAGTATTATTTGAATAGAATGGGAAGAAGGTATGTAAATGAGATATTTGAATCATTTGGTATTGGAGGCCTCAGTAAGGGCGAAGTAATGCTCAACAGCTGTTGACACTTGCATTTTGATTTATTTATTAACATCACGTCTGAGCTTCTTTCTATAGAAATAAATGACGGCTCCTGCTGCAGCCACCAGGGTGATGCCCAGCAAGATGTAGAAAATTATGCTGGTGCTGTTGGAAGTGGTTTCGTATACATCAATGACTATACCACAATCGTACGAGTCGTAGAGTTGCATTTTCTGGCAAATGATAGTGTTGAACTCTTCTTGAGTCTTGTAGTTAATCTGAATAAGGATATTTTTACAATTTATTTGTTGATGAGGACCAGAGGGTATCGCCCATAGTTTCTGAACACTTTTTGATCTGTGAGTAAAGTACTGTAGATCTCGCTTTATTTGGTATATTTCTCTTAGGAGTTAGAACATTGCTAGAGGAATTGACTGGCTATTTCATTGATGCTGAAGCTATCAATGCCTAATTTATCCATAATGCGGGTTGAACACTCAGTGATGTATTTTTCAGTTTGATATTTTTCCAGACAAGTAGCAGCGAATTACTTGGCGTAGTGAAGATAGCGGGTTCCGTATTGTTTGAAGACCAGCATTTGCCTTATGTCCTCTTGAATTATGGGAGCAGGTGTGCTTTCACGGGCTTAAGGGGAGCAGAATTGACCACGACAGGCACATGAGGCAATGAAATCACTTTCCTGACAGGTTGATAATGACTGGCCATGACTGCAATCGAAAGAAGCAAATCTGGGAACCCAAGTGATTTTTTTGTCAAGCAAAGGCATATTATGCTCGGCTTGATTGAGGTATTCTAGAGTGTCATAGCTCGGTTTGCTGAGTGAACTCACCCATATTTCCAGTAGTTTGAGATCTGTATTCTTCAGGCTGATTGATACAATACCCGACAATTTGAATGATTCATCACCAGCTCCCGCATTTTGGTATCCTTGCAGAAGAGTGTAATTGCTAGAGTCCATAACGCCTGTGAAGAAGGTGCTATCGTCATACATCTTGCAATGATTTTTAAGAAAACCAGGCTCATCGATTACCAACAAAAAGCCTTGATAACTTGCGCTTCTCAAATTGCGTATTTTGTTTGTGATTCCGCAAGTGGGTCGGACTATGGTGGCGAGATCGATGATCGCAAATTTGGGTGATTCGGTGGAATCTTGGAAATCGAGGGGTTGGCAACTGGCCTACTCGGTGAGGGGAACAATTTAGATTACTTTTCCCTTGAAATTTGCAATTTTAGGTTACTAGTTTAATGGCTGGAAATCTGACTAAAGGTACACTTACAGATTTGGGTTGAGGTTGTATACTTGCCATAAGGCATGAGAGATATTTTGCCCTGATATGGTGATTCTGAAGCGAAGGTGAAAGTCAGCAAAAGGAGTGCTAGGACTGCTGATAGTTGCATAGATTTTAAATTTCAGTGAATAATCATATTGGATCAGCACGATTCTTATAAGCTCCGATATAAAACAAAATAATTCATTTTTCTTGTTTATTGGTCTGGTGGAGGTTAGTGAGATAGAAGGTCGGCATATAGGAAAATGTATATTTTTAGTAATATTCGATTATGGTAATATTCTCCCCTCTTTATAATATTCTCCATCAACAATGTAGGAGTAAGCTTCTTTCTAGACCCATCTTCATGACTACCCTGCTCTTCTTGCAGGATTGCAAAAACTCGGGATTGTTGTGCCCACCGACTTCCAGCACCAACTTCTCGAAGTTTCTGGCAACATGGACCATCTGATCATCACTGCACCGGAAGGGGTGGGAAAAAGAGTGGGACTTGTTTTACATGCTCTACGAAAATTCAGCAATGAGGAAGAAGGTTTGTTGATTGTTTTGGCTCATTCAAAGGAGTTATCACAGGAAGTGCATCACATGCTAACTGTCTGCATGGGTTCTCCTGTGGTCAATTTATACATGCAAGATATTGGCCAACTTCCTCAAAAAGCAGCGATCGTTGGTAGCCCTCTACAGGTCAATAATTTATGGAAAAAATAAAAAGATAAAATCGTCTCCATTGTCATCCCATAAGCTGACCTTCTTCTAGGTTTCGGGTATGGGTAAGCACTGTAGTTGCTCGCTGGCAGTCTCAATGCATCGAAAGTTGCCTATAAGTTATCATGCGTCTCACGGGGTAGTTAGATCGAAAAATTCAAAAGAGAATGGATGCATAAAGCTAGCAGAGTTGATTATCAACCTCCAGAAGGTGTTGAGTAATAACAACCTAAATAGTAACAAATTACACATTTCTATGGTGTTGGGGATAAGATGAGCATTCCAATTACTCTGTACCTCACGCTCAAGTTCAGCTTGGTCAATCCTAAGATCTTGATCTTAGTCTAGAATCTCAGAGAGGTCTATCGGTATGCTCTCTTTCTCTAACGCACTCGTATCAATCAAGTAGCGGTATACAACCACTAGGACCCTGTAAATTTGAGATTTTATGTTTTGTCAGTGTGGCTTAATGGCAGCACGGGCATCCTTATTGCCACTCCTCAACTTCTTGAGGAAATCAAGTCGGATGTGTTCAAGCGTCAAAGCAGAAAAAAGTTTAAAAGAGACCACGTCGACCTGGTCAACATGTCAGCTATGTTGGTTCTAGGATTGGGTCATCTCAACGATAACTACAAGCAACTAATCGAGGCCTTCCACGTGAAACCATTCATCATGACCTTCCTCGAAAACACAGCTAGCTAGATTGATAAACTTCACGAACTGATCGCTTTCGAGAAAGCAAGATTTGAACATGCGGTCACCAAGTAATTGCCAATCACCAGAAAAGAAATATAGGGCTTCAGGTACAGAGTTGAAGATGTATGGTCAGGACTCACAAATCACAGAGCCGACTTGTTTAGACAGTTGGATTTCAAGAAGAAACTGCTCAAGACCCCAGAACTGAAAGAACAGTTCGAGGCCAATGGAAAAGAAAGAGAGGTGCTTGTGAAGGCCATCAACGACATCAGGAAGAAAATCGACCACAACAAGGTTACCATCTCATAGTACATTCCTGAATACTTGGTCCCCGAGTGTCTCAAGGCAAGCTACGAATAGAAAATGAGACTGGTCAAAGCCAAAGAGGAGGAAGTACCCGAGTACCATCAGAAGGTCAAGAAGGTGCTGAGGTATGTCAATCTGGACGAGGAGAATCCTGAGACCACAGACGTGAGCAGGCTGAAGCTGATTTCTGCTCGTAAGAGATGGAAGCTGCTTCACGGTTTCAAGCTGAAAAAGCGGAACAGGAAGCTGGAGCAGAAAGGTGTTTTCGATGCGTGATCACTATTTAAACTCATCTATTGCCATTCTGTTTATTAATATTATGAAAAGTGATCATTATAGATTGCTATCCAATCAAAGATACTAATAGCTTTCTTCTTGAGTGTCGACTCGAGAACAAATTGAAAGAACTTATTCTAAGGAACCTTTGGAAGCAGTTAGGCAGCCAAGAAGCATGGAATTTTGGCTGGGAGGACAAAATAGTCAGATTTATTCTCGGATACCTGACTTCTATTTCTTTATTTCTTAGAAGAGAACTTTTTTCTATATGAAAATTATCTCTATGGGCTATTTCTAAAACTGGTTTTTGGATTTATGTTGCCATAATCTACTTGAATTGCCCGTTGATCTAGATTTAGAGACTCTTTCCCCACTGTTCCTCAAGGAGTTGATCTATAAAACCACTGATTTATTTTTTCTTATTGAGAGGATTTTATTCATTGAGCCTCGAATTTTGGTAAAAAATTCATGATTACTGCCTATGAGGCAGAGCTACGGATCTAGATGTATCTGGTTTCTAAAAACTCTTGTTTTTTTTTCAGATAAATTGACGAAATCACTGACTTTCCCTCAAAGATAGTAGGGGGTTATCCCGGAATTGAGGGTTTAATTTCATACCGTTGATAAATTCAACATTGAAGCTTGCGTGCGCACTTTTTGGCATATATGCAAAAGTGATCTTAGATTGTTATCCAATCAAAGATAATAATAGTTTTGTTCTTGAGTGTCGACTTGAGAACAAATTGAGTGAGAATTTATTCTTAAGGAACATTTGGAAGTAGTTTAGCAGCCAAGAAGCATGGACTTTTGGCTGGATTTGGACAAATTTAAATTGTAATTTAATAACCTGAGGATGTTGCGCTGCTTGAATATAATTTGTTCTATGACATGGCTGAATATTGATAGGTCTCCTTTATTGAGTGTGCTATATAGAATTACTTGAGTGAAGATGGGACAACTCGATCCATCAGCCAAGGTTGTCAGTTTTAACTCCTAATAGGCAAAGCTTAACTAATCGGGGATAACCACCACAACCATGTTACAAGATCTACTTTTTGTTCAAGAATAGTTAACAAATTGAGGATTATTACTCTGGTGTGTTTCTTTATCCTCGATTTGAATTGTCTATTTTTTTTTATGGTTGAATCAAAGTGACATCGCAATGTAGGTCATTGAAGGTAGCTTGAGGATTATTATGGAATCATCTCATATTGTGAGACAGCCTTTGAGTTTCCTCTCTCAAAGTTTATCAAACGCAACAGCTTCTCATATTGTTTTTACTCTTCTATTGGAGGTATTATTCCTCCAATAATATTAACTGTTTTGAAGTTCAATAGTTAAAAAGCTTCATCGTATAGTGGTATGCTTTCAGTCCATGTTTAATATAAAAAAAAACAATTCGGTTTGATTGCTTCTGATGTTCATTTGTGGAATAATATGGGGATGATAATTATTGGAAGACAATTCAAATAATCGAAGCAACATTATCAGCTGTAATGTTTAATCGTTCTGCCGTGGAACTCTTTGAAGAATATTCCGTTGTCCCATCGATCTTTCAGAGCAGGGATCTTGTAGGCAACCTTTTCTTTAACTGAATCCGGGTCGAGTCCTTCAGGCACTTTCATCTCTTCTAGAGGGTCAGGCTGCATGAAAAGAGCGAAAGCATTTCGACCAATCTTCTTGCCAGCCAAGTCTTCACTTCTTACAACACAGTGAGGGGTTGCCTCTAAAAAGCCTCCTGTATGAATCTGAGTTGATTCACCAAGTTGGAAGGCCATCATTTCAGGAGGAATTTCGATTTTGGCAGTATCAGAGAATCTATTTTTGGCGAAGAGGCCTCCTGATGTGACAGGAAAAGTGATTGGTTCACCTTTTTCGTTGGTATAGATTGCTGAGGTTAGGGCTGTTAAGGATCCATGATCGTTATGCCATCCACACCAGTCATCTTAAGTTTCACCTTTCTGTTCGAAGGGGAAGTAGTGCAGCATTCTTCCGATGTGGGACTTTCCATTTCGAATCATTTTGTGCAAGAATTTGTCAGGGTAGGTTTTCACTTACGATCGAGCGTACTGGTCAATCTGAAGTCCGAGCATTGAGCCAACTTCAATCATCATCTTGGATAGAAGCTTGACATTTGTTTAACTGAATAACAGCTTTGTTACATTTAGGGGATATCGTCAACCCACTTGTTGGGAGTAAAAAATTTTTTCTCTTCATTTGAAAAGTATTGGTCCTCATAGACAGGAATCTGGTAAGATTCATCAGAAGAGCAATTGACATAATAACTACCTTTGGCTGTATCGTATTTTCCTTGAAACCGTTCTACTCCACAGGACCATCCTTGCGAGTGAAAAATTTCAGGTCTTTAGTATTTTTTTAGAGTGGCAGGAGGAAGATTGGCAAGTCGGTGGAAAAGAGGAAGAGTTTTCATTCTCTGTTCTGAATATCCCGGAATGCCATTGACAAAGAGAATGCCATGACCTGTATGAACACTGGTTTACCCTTAGGACCATAAGCCTTTTCGATTTAGGCTTTGAGGTTGGCTCCTTTTACCAGCTCAGAGTACTAGATGATGACAGAGTCAATATTCTTAGCCATTGTGTTGATGTTGGAGAATAACAATAATACTTATTTGTAACAAGAATATATAGTTATAATAAAGTGGAGTCTTAAGTTTTAAGAGGAGTTTTATTTTTAAAAAAATGCCTTATATCATTCCTCATTCCAAGTATTATAAAATGATTTCGGAGGATTTGAAGTTCTAAAGGTAGGTGTGGTTTTGACAAAAGCTAGAATGAAGGTGATAAATTCTCAGGTATAAAATGAATGCGTCTTTGCCATGGGACAAACTGGAGCTGGAAAATCTACTCTTGTATGTTACCTTTGTGGAGCTAAAATGAAGTTTTAAAAAAATATGTGGGAAAGTTTGAGTTGACTACCGACAATTGGTAATTCTGAGAAATCCTGCACAAAAATATCAGGATTATACACCACTGAGTCTGGGCTAACCCTTTCTGATCCTCCAGGTTACTAAGCAACACCTGGTGTCATCCAATATATTCTTGATTCTTACTGCAAAGCTAAAATGTTCAAGTTGGGTACTCAAGGCAAAATTATGATAGTTGTCGAATACTCTTCCTTACAATCTGGCAAAAAAATTCAGAAGATCCTTTCCTTAAATAAGAATTCTCTGCAGAAAATAAAGGATTGAATGTCTCAAATTCAATTCTGTACGACCATCCTCAACTAAGACTCTCAAAAACGCAAAAGCAGATCCGTTGGTGCTTAAATTAACTGAGCTAGAAAGTGACTCTGAAAGATAACTTGATGCCATATTAACCAAAGAAGAAATTCAAAGGATGAATGACCAGCACAACTTATCATTACAATAATAAGCAAATACTTTTCGAAGTGATATGGAAACCATGAATAAAGCGCTAACGAAAATTATTCGAAATGAGAAAATCTGCTGAATATAATAATTGTTTTGATGATTTGATTGTACAAATCTTTTTTTATTTCTTCTTATTGTTCCTCTTGTCCATTGCTAGTAGAGTTTTTGTAAATAGTGTCGATATATTCGAAGGTATTCGATAATCCAACAAGTTTTCTGGCAGTATCAATCCTTAGAAACCATTTTTCTTGTCTATGTTCAAAAGAAGCATGAAAACCTTAGACAATTTTGTGTTTGAAATACATAATTGGTTGATTTATAAGTATTTCCAGTGACCAATTTAGAAATAGCCGAGCCAGCTCATGATACTACCAAGAGAAATATTGAGAAAGAGTTTCATGACATCTGGCAGAACATCCTTGCCATTCGATTTGATTTTCGGCTCTATTTTGATAGAGTAAACGACGAAGATTCGTTTGGGGTCTTTCAGAGTGACTTTGAAATGGTTGGCGATGATTTTGACCTTTGCGAACGTGATTGTGTGTGTCCTCGACGTCTTGGAGGAAGGTAGCCAATGGGCTCTCCTCTATCAACTGACTTAACTAATATAATCCAATTATGATTCGATGATGATGCCTTGAATCAAAAAAGCTTACAATGAGGACATTGAAATTGGTGTTGAAGGTAGCTTGAGGATCATTATGGAACCGTCTTGTTCAAGACAGCCTTTGGGTCTCTTCTCTCAAAGTTTATCAGGCGCAATTAGAACTTCTCATATTATTCTTCTTTTCTGGAAGATTGAAATATCTATTTTTTTTGGCGCCTTAGAAGTTCAAGAATTTAATAAACTTCTTTGTCGAGCAGTTGGTTTTCATTTTAAAATCGACTTTGAAAAACAATTCGATTTGATTGCTTCGGTGAACTTTTATGTTCTTACAAAAGATTGTTATATCGAATTCAATTGATTGCCTCCTTTTTTAAGATCAATTTTTATCCGGCTCATTATTGAGGTCTTGATGTTTAATGATGTACTAGACATAATGGTAAAATTGATGATAGAGAAGTTATTAGTGACTGAAGTATGAATTTTTGACTTTAAATAAATTGACCAATTACTCACAGGTAATATGGTTTATCCCGGAATTGCTGGTCAACTTTCACTCCGTTCATAAATTTAACATTGAAGATTGTGCACTTTTTGGCATCTATGCAAAAGTTATCCAATAAAAGATAATAAGCGTTTTTCTTCTTGAGTGTTGACTCGAGAACAATTTGAGTGAATCCTATTCTTATCTTCAATTAATATAATAGAGTTTTAATTGGGATTGGAATTGGGCTGTTCCATAACTTATAGTACCTTGTCGGCTTCATTCAACGGAATGGATATTTCCTGTATTTTTATTTTTTACCCTCCGGTTAAATTTACTCGAGTAGATTCCACCAAATTGATAATTTCAATATTATTACCTTCTTGGTAAACAGTGAAAATTTGGATGTTATTCATCAACTGAAACTTTTTTTTTTTCATAGTATTAACTTATGTCTAACTTCCCTTGGAACTTTCTTAAATTGCCCAAGATTATTAACTGGAGGTTCCATTTGAGATTAGTTTGATTTTTTGTGGATTATAATGCACATATCGGCAAGGTCCATTAGCTATCCTTATTACCTGAGTTTATTCATGAGGGAATCGATCTCTGCAATTTTTCTTAAGTTCTCATTGGTGGATGTTCAAAGATGTCTTCTTTGTCAAGTATTCCGGTCATGAGGCAGAGCTCTGGAACAAGAAAAATAGAATTATATTCCACATTTTCTTGTGCTTCAGCGTTGTGGACGTTGGCTATACATCCACAGCATTATATCTCTTTATTCTATTGATCTATTATAATAAGTTAGTAAAAAACTATTCCTTTTGATGAAAGCTGCTCAGTCACCTTCGACAATTACAGTCAAGGACATATTAATAAAAGACCAGATCTGTCTCAAGATATTCGAGTTCATTATTCTCCCCAGATAGTTATCAGCTTCATAGAAATTGTGTCCTTTCTGACGAGGAGTACTCACAAGATTCGTTCCTTTCATCTTTCGATTCAACAGACGCCCAATTTTTCTTGACTCCCACACTTTGCTTTCTATTATTAACTTGGTTTATAATAAAATAATGTAGGCCAGCAAAGAGCTACCGACTTCTCTCGGTCGATAATAGTAATAACGCATAGATGATGGCTTTTCATCGGACGAGTAGCTCCAGCAGGAGTAGCTCATCGTTACCTAAGTCAAATAGTAGCAACCAGAACATCACCACTCGGAGTAGGTGAGGTTCAAAATACCTCCTCCTCCAGATAGGAAAGACAAAACTTACTCGCTTCGCCCCGACATTGAAACTGGGTACTCATTCTTTCAACTAGCTGGAACACCAAACTCGACCTGCCACAACCTATTCCCATCATTTTCGAGACTGAGCGCTATGATATGTTGATTCGCAAATGCCTTCGCAATCCTAAGCCTCGCGCCAAGATAATTTACCTTGGTCCGAGGTTCTAAAACACCTATTATGCCTGGTACGATCGCCCTTTCACTTTCCCGTACAATCACATAAAGGCTCCAAACGACATGAAATTTACCAATCGACCTTTCTGCGGTCAACACTGGGAAACTGAGAACGAATTAGTATTTGATTCCTTCTTCTAAGGAGGAAATCTAGACTGTGTGATTAAGGTAGCAGAACGAGAGTATGACTGTTTCATGCGAGTCGATAGCAACACAGCTGGTCACTTGCAATGGTTCAACTTCAAGGTACGGGGCTGGAAGAAGCTACTGAAATATAAGATAAACATTTGTAACTTCCAGAAAGATAAGTGCCTTTTCGCTAGGGGCATGAAACCTTATATCTACTCAGAGAAACGCTATCAAAAATAGAAAGTGACATGGATGCAAGGTGGTGAGCATGTCAGGTTCGAGAGGAGACACCTTCAGGCTGCCAAAGTGCACGAGTTTTAGTATCGCCAAATGTACAGATTAAGCTTCGAGTATTACACACAATACGAAGATGATTAGATCCATATAGCTTACTGTGTGCCTTACACATACACACAATTGGGAGATTTCCTACAAAAAATAACAAATCGACCTTAGACCAAACAATTCTTGAAGGTTAGCAAATTATGCACCTCGCTGGGAGGCCTGGAGGTGCCTCTGATGATCGTACATCATGGGCTAGAGGAAGCCAAGTAAGAGGAGGAAGGAGTCCCCAAAAGATGTATTGTTATATCAGGGAGAGCTCATCCTGGGTAATCCAATGGATCGCACATGATCTAAGGTTTCATGTAATGGCTTTGTGGAGATTCAAAGGAGGCTAACATACTACGTCGGCATTTCGTGTTCAAAATAGTTCCTATGCTCAACCCAGATGGTGTGGTCTTAGGCAACTACAGGACAGGACTTTCAGGTCGCGATTTCAACAGAATGTACAAAAATCCAGACAGATCAATATATCCTGAGGTATACTACTTCAAAAAACTAGTATCCTAAAACAAGGAAATATTTGGGGATCGATTATTGATGTTCTTAGATTTTCACGGTCACTCAACCAAAAAGAATACCTTCATGTATGGACCATAATTCCCCATAATTGACAAATACTATTACTAGGCAAGGATTTTTCCAAAGTTGTTGGGTAATATAACTCCCATGTTTCGATACTACAGCTGTATTTTCAAAATTAATGAATGCAAATTCACTACAGCTCGGGCAATTCTTCTCAGAAAGCTAGGAATTCCTTTGAGTTATACTATTGAGACTTCCAATGGCTTTTTCTTTGATTATGAGCAACTCAAAGATATTTCTTTTACGATGGAGAAATGGAAAGAAATGGGACTGAGAGTGGGTACTGCACTCTACTAGTACATCGATTTGCTTTTGACAGCTGATAGGAATAGATGGGAAAAGAAACAAAACAAAAAACGATAAAAAGCAGCTTAAACTCTAAAAGATCCTGGCATTCGAAAAACAAGCAATTCCAACAAGTCCAAACAGATAAAATCATAAAAGCCATCTATTTTTTCAGCTATGGAAAATGAAAAAATCAGACATCTATTTTAGTAGATTAAGCAAGCTGAGCAAGAGAAGGGGAAACAACACGTGAGTGATGACTAGTTAAGCGAAGGTAGCTCAGATGAAGAAGGAGTCTAGGATGATTTATCTTCCGATCAGGTTAACTATTTGCATCAAATGATCAAAAATGGAAAATTTAGATCGCTATCGCGTTGTAATCTCAGGCACAGGTCTCGGTCTTCTCGGAAAACTACTGAAGAACCGACAGTCCTGGAGTCAATTCCTGATATTTTAGAACCGAATTTAGCATTTCCCAAGGAGTAGGACAACTAATCCTAAGAGGTATTTAGAGGGAGAAGGGCCATCAACTTCCGCCGACCTCAACTATCAAAATAAAGAATTGTGAGTGTCTAGGAGCGAAAAGGAAACACTCCCAAAATCATCAATTTCAGTTTTTGCTCACACGGCAACGGCAGTAAAAGTCGGGATGAAAAGCTCAAGCTCTACATTCCTCCAAGACTCAATTTTGTCGAAATGGTTCATAGCAAATATTCTGAGTCTCCTACTGTCCGTCGAGACAAGAATCAAGCCAGAGTAGTGATGGATTTATCAGATCCTCACTTTCGCAAAACATTCACACACAACCTTCGCGAATAGCAGCTTCCTCCAGCCAATTTATATCTCCCCAACAAGCGCGGTCGCTTCGATCACTACAAATACCGTCGCATGCTCCTGCACAATTAAGGCGAGAGCTGACTCTTTTCACAACTACCACTATGATATTATTTTGATTCGTGCTAATAACTGATGATATAAATCTGTATAATAATTGCTGATGGCGAGTTGGATAGATATCTTGGTTCCGATAGTTGTGACGATCATCATCATTGCGGTTAGCATCTATCTCTTCTCTGTCTACTGCCATCGTAAGGGTGCATTCATTTAGCTTAATAAAAAGGAGCGGGCAATGCTCCTCTACTCAAAGTGCTCGTTATATTGTCGCAAGTATTAGCCTGGAGTCAGATTTTACTGCTGCCGCTTGATCAGGGGGTAGATGGAGCTGCTTCTGGCAGTACCTTCTACTTGGTCTACTATATCCTCTATCCCATCATCTTCACCCTCATCGCCTTTTTCAATCCATTCGCATTGTTCTATTATGAGTCAGATCCGACAGATTCAGTAGGAAGTCGAGTGTGTTGGTCGGCTATTTATGCTTTCATAGTCACTGCGATTTGGTGCGGGTTCACCTTCATTAGTTACGTCTGGCTGTCGGTCTACGACATTGACGGAGTCGGCTATAGATTGGACGCATCAATCTACATTCTGCTGATCTTATCTTTGGTGGGATGGTTCTTCTTGGCTCTAAATGGAGCCATAGGTCTGGTATTTCTGCCCTATGAGCTAATAGGGTATTTCACTAACAAGCCCTAACCGCTAAGCACTGAGGAAGGTTTTGTCAAAAAGACAGAGCTCCAGACCCAGAGCAACGAGCTAATAACTGAAGGATAAAAGCTCAAGCAAAAAGGTTAAGAACTAAAACAATTTTAAGGCGGTTGGTTCAGTCGCAAAAGGGCAGAATCATAGTTCAGCTCTTTAGTTGAAGAATACAAGAAAAAGATCAACAAATTATAAAAAGAACACTAACGTTTTGACAGCAATTTGAAAGTATAATAATAGCGCAGTCCTATCCTATACATAGCTGCTCTAATTTTTGGATGCATAGCCGTCATAATATCTATATTTTGGGTCTTCCAGATCTTAGGACATATCATCAATCCTAACGGTCAACCTCTCTATGGATTCATGGATCATTGGTTTTCGGGTCTAACCAACAGCGGTGGCTCATTCATCTCCACCATACTCTATGGCATTTTGGTGATCTATATGCAGATTTGTCTGTTGAGAGGTAACATGGTATTTGGCTTCAGAGTGCCCTATCTCTTCAAAATACATCCGATGATCGTCAACAAGACTTATATGAATGCTATGCTGTTCAACTGCAATCTTATGCTATTGGCGTCTTGTGCTATTTCCTTTCAGGCGCTGTGGTCATTTCCTCTTTATTTTCCAGCTAATCAGTCCTACTTGTCACTTATTTACTACACTCAAATACTGCGATTACCTCTTTTCGGATCGTTTTATGGTCAGAAGATACCCTTGATCGTGATGGAGTGCATTGTCCTAACTGTGTTGATATTTTTGATAGTGCGAACAATATGGCGTTGGAAGAAGTAGAAACCAAAAGTAGAGAGTAAATAGTGACATCTGACCTGATAGTCTATACTTTTATGGGTTTAAGTTGAGGGTAAAGGGCAATAATTGAGAGATATCAGAAACAGGGCATGTGATTTGAGTTGGGGTTTTATAATATTTTTGGCGCTAATGAACCCTTAATAATTGGAACGGATCAGAATGCTAGAAAATCGCATGAGAAGACCCAGCAAACCAGCTACCCTCAATGAATAGTCTCTCAAATCGATCAAAAGTACAGACAGTAAAAAACTACTCATGCCTGTTCATAAACTCACAGAATAAGCACGTTAATAATCACTGCCTCCAGAACCACAGCAACACATTCGACTGACTGAGGAATAAATAAAGACTAACAAGAAAATTACTGATTATTTCTTCAAGAGTAAAAGGAAAAGATAAACTAGTCCGGAAGTGTCTCCACAACCGACTCCTGCTTAAATTGGACCAATTACTGCACAGACTAACCATGGTCGGTCACCTCCCTCACCTGTCCACAGCAAAAATGAAGAGGAAGATACTATTCGGGATGAAATGAGAGGGTTGAGAGAGGCGCTTAAAGAAAGAGATGAGATGCTTGCCTCTTTTCGCAGTGAGATTGTCTAAAATACTATTAAGATTCACAAATCCAAGAAGATTGAATTAAGGCAGAGAGTCAGCTATAACAAGTGGAGATTGGGCTAGTTTTCCTCTTTGAAATCAGGCACAGAACATTGGATAGATGGCGTTGATATCCGCGATACCAAGTAAAAACTGGAACTCCTCAAGAAGTAGAAATAACTCTTATAAAAAGCCAAAAGACAAGCCAGAAGAGGAAAAGATCAAGAGTAGGCCGATTAATGGAAGATAACTTTCTCCAGTCAGGCCTATTTCCTCACAAGAGAAGAAGCTCACTACTAATAATCTCTCAAAAGATTAGAAGAAGAAAAAGCTCTTCATATCAAGTAATACAAATTGCTCTATGAGTAGGATAGCTCCAGATATGGTAAACAGGTAGCTTTGGGGACTCATAGTTGGCCTTTGATCAGAAAATATCAGCTACTTGGGTTGCTTGGCAGAGGAGGTTTCAGTGAAGTCTACAAAGGATATGATGTTGAGGAACTGAAAGAAGTGGCTGTGAAGGTACATGAGTTCAATCCTAAGTGGAATAGTCAAGCTAAAGAAAATTATATTAAACATGCGATTAGATAGAACTCGGTTCATAAAATCTTGAGTCATCCTAATATTGTCCGCCTATATGATACTGTCGAAATCGATGCGAATTCCTTCTGCACAGTGCTGTAGTATTGCTAAGGTCCAGATCTCAGCTACTACCTCAAGAAGCATAAAAAAATACCATAAAGATAGGCAAAACTCATCATCAGGCAAGTCGCCAGTGCTATTCGCTATCTCCATGAACTTCCCGACAAGGTCATTCATTATGACTTGAAACCTCAGAACATTCTCTTCCATAAAGGACGGGTCAAAATCACTGACTTCGGCTTATGCAAAACCACAAAGGAAGATACAATTGAACTCACCTCTCAAGGTGTGGGAACTTATTGGTATTTGCCACCTGAATGTTTTTGTGAGTAGAAGGGCACGATCATTTCCCCTAAGGTTGATGTGTGGAGCATAGGTGTGATATACTTCTAGATGCTTTATGGGGAGAAACCATTCGGCAATGCTATGAGTCAGATGCGCATATTAAAGTAAGGAATCATGCTAAAGGCCCATAATGTGACATTCCCAAAAGGTGTGGTGACCCCCTAAAGCAAATAATTCATCAAAGAGTGCCTATAATTCAAATCTGATGCGAGGCTGGACATTCGAGGGGTAACCGAACACAGATTATTCAAACCTAGGTGATTGCAATAGATATGACTCAAAATTTATAGAGATCTATAATAATATCATAACACAAGAGTCAAAAATGAAGCGGGATTTAATTGAAATGTAGAAAGGTCTCTTGTCAATCATGCGAGCCGAGCCACCTCCGTTTTCAGTCAACATATGTTGGTAAGGCGAAATGGAGTAGTTCTACAAATTGGAACGTGAGATGCTATGTCGTTATTTTCTAAAAGGATAATGTCGCAAAGGTTCCCAATGCGAGTTCAAGCATGAATAGCAACCAGGCATCAAATCTGACAAATACAAGACCAGATTGTGCAGCAATTTTATGCAAAACAAAGGAATGTGCAAATACGGCGAGCAATGCATGTATGCACATGGCTAGGCTGAGCTCAGAAAGGAAAATGGCCATCACCATTACTGATTTTAAAAATATGTCCGGATTTATCATAGAGAATTTATGATGATGTTATTGACATTAATTATATTTGAGAAGTGAATGATTAAGACGAATCGGTATAGCAATAATAATGAATTTGGGCCGTGGAATTTGATACTTGATGGCAATTAGAATGTAGCAGAGGATGGAACAAATTACACTAAGGATATTCCGTTTCAGATCAGAACTAATCGGACTCTCAGATTGCCTAGGATAGCTCCGAGTATTGATCCGAATGTCACATCGAAAAAATTGGTATTGAACCTGTTCAAGCAAAGTTTGGAGATACCCAAATTTGCCAAAAAATATGATCGACCTCGAGCAATCCACATGAATGGCTCTCTCCTCACAAAATACAAGAAAAGCACCAATAACAGCAGGAGATATGAATCTTTAAGTTTATAGCTACCCCATCCTACTCTATAGCGAGGCATGTCGACAATCCAACTAGGAGACGACGACGTTCCAGCCCAAACAGAGCCTAAAATCCATCGTTACTCACTAAACGCCGAATCAGCAAAGAAGCGTAGCATACAGCAAGTGGTAAGCTAGATGAAGAGGAACCATGGCTTGATGGACTTCTACATGTTGAGTCGATACAAATGAAAGCAAGATGGATGCTGATATTCTATGACCTTTTTCGATTTACTTGCTTAGGGTTTACAGCAATAATTAATTTAGACAATCTGAATGCAATAATAATAAGGTTTCTGCTCGAGTGAGCTCGAATTAGTGGAAGTTGAAAATGTCAACAAAATGCCGACTCTAAAACTATCTCCTTACACTCCCAAAAGGCCAAGAAACAAGCTAAAATTAGCACCTCTTACTTTATCTTCAGAACTATACACCAATCCCATCCTGAAGCAACATCTCAAGACCACCTTCAGAAACAACCACAACTCACACATAATTTACTAACACCAAAATCCTCTCGCCTACTATCCTTCTCAGTTAACCTTCGATGCTGAATATTAGAACGCCAACTTAGAGTATGTCATTTCTGAGGATCACAAAAAATACGATTTGTATATCAAACCTGATAGTAATACGACTGCTCATTTTCAGTGGTTTCGGTTCAAAATAAAAAATCAATAAAGAATAACTGCTCACTTAAGGATTCATAATTTCAGAAAAAGTAGTATGTCCTATCGAAATGGGCTTAGACCTTTTTATTGGTCAACAAAAGATCCTATACCTTTTTACCAGCAAATCAATTCTGAATGCTTTTACATATAGTAATAGGCAAAATAGCCTGATGAGGAAGTCAGCTATTGTCTATCATTCAACTTCTAATTCCACACTAGCAATAGTTAGATATAATTTTGCAGTCAACCTCCCTACGGTCTGGATCGTTATAACAGGATATTTAGTTCTACTCCTTTCAGCAAAATTACCATATCTAGGAGTGTAATGAACCGCAACATTGATGCTTTCTTGGTGAACTAAAATCGGTGTTGTAGGGCTGTAGTTGTTGTCTTTGCTAGGCAGCATCCTGGAGAACCTGTAGGTTCGTGGATGATGGAAGGACTGATCAATAAACTTGTGTAAATGCCAGTTAGTGACATTATGTGGGTATTAGTACCTATAATCAATCCTGATGGTGTGGCACTAGGAAACAACAGAACTGGAATTTTAGGTTTTGATTTCAACAGACATTGGTATGTAGATAAAGATGCACAAAGAGCACATTTGTTTCCTGAGTTATTGGGTGCTATTCGCTATTTTAAGAGCCAGCAAAAAGAGTATCACAAGAAATTGAAATTATTCATAGACTTACATGGCCATTCTTCTCAATCTGATGTCTTTGCCTATGGCCCTCCTCACGTCAAACAATCAGAATATTATGAGCTAAGCCGACTCTTTCCCTTTCTTATTTCAACAAAAAACAATAACTTTAATTATGAAAAAAGCAGCTATTCAATAAATCAAGCAAAAAAGCATTGTGCTCGTGCTATCTTCTTCGAAAGACTTGGTTTTCACTTCAGCTACACTATTTAAAGTTCTTTTGGCATCTATCGAGGTAAACGTGTGAACGAGCTCGATATAATGCAAGTTGGATCATCTATTTGCTAATCGATCCATTAATTTATCCAAATGGTTCATAATCGAAAACAAACTGCAACAAAGAACGAGATCAATAAACTCTACAAACATATCAAAGGTCAATAGCCTGAAGAATAAGTCTTTTCTTCTGTGCAGGATGATTCCGATAGTGATGAGGATTAGAAAAACCCACTTAAATAAAAATTTGAGGAAGATATGGCCAAATTGCTCACACCTTCAAAACAGATATAGGTTAGTCACAGACAAATTACTTCCTTTTCTTCCAAGACGATGCATTCAAACAGAAGGAAGGTAGTTCAAAAACATAGTTTAACAGAGCAAAGTCAAATGCAGGAGAAGAAGGTCTAATCGATTCGATATCGCATCAAAACATAGAAAAGTGTCCCAATGACCAAAGAACAATTGCAACGGGAGTAATCATTGATCCTTCCCAAATTGGAGCATCAAAGATATTCTAGTTAGCCTTGTTCTGTTTTGGACTTCAGCTTCAATAACTTATCTCTTGATGAGATCAAGTCGAAGCTAAATTTTATCAGAAATAGCAAATTGGGCAAAAAATTACTAATTCATGAACGACGTTGATTTTTTCAGATTTATCAATATGAAATAGACTGTTATACTAGAACTATGCTGAGAAATATCTTAAGCTTATACCAATTACGCTTAATTGCCTCCCACTTTTGAGGGATAACTCAATAATGTCCTGAAGGATTAGTAGTCTAATATTGTCTCATATCGCTCACGGCATATTTATAAGATGTAGATGAGGATGTAATACCAGGACCAAACTATGTCCAAATGTGATCAAACAGCTTTGAATTGGCCTAAAGAGCATCAAACAATAGTTACAATAAATTAGGATGTTCTTATCCATCCAAGCTCTGATTTTAAGCAAATACTCCACTATCATTATCTTCAATGCAATAAATTTTATCAAAAAAAACCACGTTGATCCATCTCCGTCCAAAATCACTAGGGTTAATGAGCTCTTTAGATATTCAATTTTTAGGACGGCATCATTTAAAGGGAGTTTAATATTAGTGTGATGCTAGTCAGGAGTTGTCGTCATAATTAAAAAACATGATAGCAATTGAACCAACAAAGCCAGCTTTTAAGGTCAATCGGCAAACTTTACCTAAAATTATCAATATCGGTATGCTTGCCATTTTTGGACTGCTGATGCTTGTGCCCACCTAGACCTCCACTACTCGAAGGTAACACCATCAACACTTAGCATTCTCTTCTTCGGAATGATATCTTTCATTCTTGCCGGACATACACTCTTGCCACCGGGACCAGTTCAGGGACCTTTTGTCCTTTTATGGCGAAGTATTACAGGACTATGTTTATTTTACCTATTCTGTCTTGTTGTTGTGCTCTTCCACGTAAACTAATAACTGACATAGACACGAAAAGAAACCCTTGAAATGATCTCCACCTTCGTGGATCCTAAACTATCTTTCGTTGATTACAATGAAGTATCGTATGCTCAGGACTGTACAATCAACAAATCGACTTTCTTTCACTCAGCTTTCGATTTGTTTGCAGTAGCTCACTTTCTAGGATGGTTCTTCAAAGCTCTAATCTGCAGAGATATTAAGCTACTGATGTTCACCTCCATAACTTTCGAAATGATCGAATATGCTCTCAGAGATACTCTAAACAACTTCAAGGAATGTTGGTGGGATCATATGTTAATGGACATCATGGGGTGCAATTTACTAGGAATTATCTTGGGATTCTATGTAATTGACAAGTTCAAAATGGAAAGATACAGGTGGAGTCTTAGAACAGCTCCTCTTCAGTTATCTCATTGGAAAAATTTTAGAAATGTACTTTTCACTTGGGATCTTTCTAGCCTCTAAACTAAAGCATTTTCTAAAATGAAGAATTTTCTCAAACTGGTTTTCTTCATCATTTTGGTACACATATAGTTATTCAGTTCCAAATCAATGATCTTTCAACATTTTTCCTCAAATATGTTTGGAACATCCCTGCGAACCACTTTTTATCCATTGGAAGAGTAACCATAGTAGGTTTACTTTGTGTCAATGGAGCAAAATAATATTATGACTACATGAAAGGTAACACTAAATATCCCAAATTAAACATCAAACTTATGATGGCTATAAATTTTGTGGAATTTATGATT
>Ga0100385_1001095_pt1 | contig 28696 bp, 24 predicted proteins | sample CryGeymeta201509_FD_81543 | JGI IMG/M metagenome (GOLD analysis project Ga0100385, IMG submission 81543) | Groundwater microbial communities from Crystal Geyser aquifers in Utah, USA - Crystal Geyser metaG 2015-09 | ecosystem: Environmental > Aquatic > Deep subsurface > Groundwater | place: USA... | reverse complement strand
TCGCATTGGCACCACTGCCGTTCAGGTTAATGGTCTGGAACATATCAGGTTCGATAGCACCGTATCCGGCGAACCGAACGACGTTTGCAACCGCACCATTTACGACCATCGAGCCGGTCGCCGTGATGCTGAAATCACCATCCAAATCGAGGTCCTGATCGTGGTTTACGAAGAGTACCTGCGTACCTGCAGCGATGTTCAGCACTTCATTGGCGGCCACGGTAACATCGCCTGTCACGTAGATCGTGCCGGACCAAGTCTGACCACCCACTGAACCCGCTTTGTACGGACCCACATCCCAGGTGGGGCCAAAAGCAACCCCAACAAACCCATGCAAATTTAGAGCATTGGTGCGAGACATCGCGACCCGTCCCAGTACATTCGGGAAAGTGCCAAGATAATTATAACGCATGTCGACGGTACCCGAGTCGGCTGCCGTAACAACATCACGGTCACCCGTCATCTCAACATACTCGACACTGGTGATCGTGATCGTATCGACGGAGCCTGAGGCCCCTGTGTCCGTCACGCTGACTCGCAATCCCGTTGCCCCATCGGGAACATAAACCCAACCCGCAAAATCGCTTGTGAAGGATCGAATCACCAGCCCAGCACCGTCAAGCAGTTTACCGCTGACACGTGAACTGCTGTCGGTCCCCTCGTCGTAATTCACGTACACACGACGAATCACTGCACCAACCGGCGCGGTATACAACGACGATGTTGAAGTCGCGCAACAGGTCTGTGAGGCGGAGATATTGGGACTTGCGACCGTAACTGCGGCCGATCCAGTCGAGGCATTGCTGTAAATATTATTGTACTGAATCACCGGTGACGGACTCCCAGAAGCATCCGTCACCAACCCAACGCCTTCTGCGCCATTTTGACGAATCTTGTTGTGTTGGAGGCTCCCGCCGGTGTTACCGGACATCCGGATCCCTGCACCGATATTGTTTTCGACTGTGGATTCAGACAGGTTCAACGTCGAGGTCAACGAAACGTTGATGCCGTCCTGACCATTCGTCGCGAACGATGAATTTGTAAGGGTGACATTCGACGACGTCTTCTCGCTCAATCCATGTTGTCCATTTGCAAATGTGCTGAGTTGGTCGATCAGCACTCCAATCGACCCACCAAGAACCGCAACGCCATCGTTGGCACAATCGTGGGTCGTTACATCGGTCAATGACGCGTTATCAGCGTTATCCAAGCGGATGCAATCCGAGCCCGCCTGTCGAATCTCGACATTATTCAAGACCACGTTGGACTTGGCTTCGAGCCCGACATCTCCGTATTCGATGATGGCGTGATTGATGACCGAACCGGCGCCGGTCAAGACGATGCGATCCCAGCCGCCCTTCTTCTTCGCTGTCTGGCTTTGGCCCGAGAACACCACTGGCTCAGCTGCCGTTCCGTTCACCAAGAGATTTCCGGCGACCGTGATTCGGTAGTCACCCACATTTGCCGGAGCGTCGACGTCTGCGTAGACGAAGAGCACGTCGGTTCCTGGCGCGATGGTCAGCGTGTTTCCGGCTGGAATATTGATGTCGCCGGTGACGATGATCGTTCCGTACCAAAGTGTGGTCGTAACGTCGGATCCACCGATGTACTGAATGTCGGCAAATGAGACCTGACGAGTCGTCTCGGCAGTCTGCCCCACGGCATCGCGAACCTTCATGCGAACGGTGTAGGTACCGGATGCGCCAAAGTCGTGCGACGTGATCTTAGTCGTGCTGTAAGCCGTCTCACAGACGCCGTCGTCATTCCAATCCCAACACACCTCAAGGTTGGCTCCTGAAGTCTCGGTATCCGACACTGCCGACCCATCCACGGTCACAGTCGTCGTGTTCGTGATGGTGGCGGTAAAGGTGGCCAAAGGCGCGTCGTTTTTGACGTCCAAGTAGGCCAATCCCGAATTTCCAATCAGCCCCAGGCTGTCTTGAGCCTTGGCTTGAATCGTGACCTGACTATTCGTGGGTTGGTTTGCCGGAATCGTGTAGAAAAACTCATGAGGCGTCGCAGTCGTGGTCCCAAGCTCGACACCGTTGGCGTAATACTTCACCGAAGCGATCTGGCGACCGGCATAGGGCGTAGCATCCGCCAAGATGCGATGGGTGTTTCCCTGAGTCGTCTGAATCGTTCCTTGCGGCGAAATCAGAACGACCTCAGGGGCAGTTGGGTCCTGACATGCGTTGGCGATACAGACTTGAGTGCCGGGGCAATTCGATGCCACCGACCACTCGACACAAGAATCGGCGTCGTAGTTGCCACACGTCGAGACTTGCTGACCCAGACATTGAGTATCACCCATTGCGGGGCATTCGTTGCTGCAGGGCGCCTGACACGTCGTACCGACACAAGATTCGCCCATCACCGGACATGCTGCAGCGCCGCCCCACTCAAGGCATGCGTCGGCGTCGTAATTACCGCAATATTCAATACTTGTTCCCGAGCACCGCGTTGCGTTCATCGAACAATCGTCCATGCAAGTCGCTACGTTGCCGCGAGGGCTCGGAACAGCCAGCGCTGCAAAGTCAGCCGAGTTGTCGTCGGTGTCCGCATGGGCAGCATTTCGCGAAAGACTCTGGCCTTCGCTTGGTGCGGCAATCCCGGTGCCTTCACCGGCAAAGGTGTCGTTTGCGCCAAAGGTTCCATATCCGATCGCGTCCACAACTCGTGTGCGCCAACGCAACTGAACCGAATCGGGACCGTTTTGGAAGTCGACCTTCGAATCGGTCAAATCGGCGAGTGCCAGAAGTTCTGGGGCGCCCGCAGGGTGGGCGATCACAAAATAGCCGTCCGCACCCATGACTTCGCCATTCAACGTAATCGAGTTGTACGTGGCTCCGTCCGAACCATTCACACCAGCAATCACGTAACCATCGAGGCTGACATTCGCTGGGCCAAAGAGTTCGATGAACAAGATATTGCCGCTCTGCGAATCCGTACCCGGGCTGTTAACCAAAATCTCGTTGATCACGATCGCGTTTGGTGTGGGCCCAAGCTCACATGCGCCTGCGCTGCACACTTCGTAGTTCTGGCACGCGGTCTCTTGAGAGTTTTCGAGGCACGAGTCCACGTCCCACTGTCCGCAGGTCGAAAAACCCGTGTTCGTCGCGTTGCAGACGGCGGTCCCATTCGTCGTGCACTCATCGGTGCATGGAATCTGGCAAGAACCTGCGGAACACGCTGCACCACCTGGGCAAGTTACGTCTCCGCCCCATTCGAAGCAGGGGTCAGCATCGTAATTGCCGCATGTCTGAAGAGCCTGACCGGCTGTGGCGCATTGTGGTGCGTCGCCTGGATTGCAATCATTGGTGCACGAGGCAATGCAGAGCCCGCCCTGGCAGCTGAAACCGCCTGGACATGGGATGCCGCTGGAGCGGTCTAGACAAAGATCACCGTCATACTGGCCGCACGATGAAACGCCCGAACCATCGGGTGTACAGACGAATTGACCCGCATTTGCGCATTCATCGACGCACGTATCGACACAGCTGCCTGACGAACAGAAGGTCCCACCGGCACAACCGACGACTGGACTCCACTCGAAGCAACCGTCGTTATTGTTGTCGCCACAAGTGCGAACGCCATCGCCCGCACATTCGGTTTCGCCTGCGGTCGAACACTCATCGGTGCAAAACGAAACGCATTGGCCGGCCGAGCACTGTTGGCCAAGCCCACACGAAACCGGTGCGCCAAGGTCCAAACATGTGTCGCTATCGAAGTTTCCGCAAACACGGGTCGTGTCTCCAAAACAAATCGACTCGCCCGCTGTTGTGCATTCATCACTGCAAGGAAGCGTCGAATCGATACAAGCCCCCTGCTCACAACGCTCGCCAGCATCACAATCGATTGGGGCGCCGGATTCACGACAGAAGTCAGCGTCAAAATTGCCACAATGGGCGACGGTATCGTTGTCGACACAGATCGTTCCGCCCACAGGACATTCATCGCGGCATGGAGGAACGCAACGGTCGGTCTCGCAAGAATACCCGACCGCACAAGCGACGATCGGCGAAAGCTCCAAACACACATCGAGGTCGTACTGACCGCATGTTTGGTACCCTGCTGTGTCAGAACAAACCTGTTCGCCCGCCGCGCACTCGTCTTGGCAGCCGGGGTCGGTCATGTCCAAACCGTCGTCGCCGCCCATGTCTGCAACCGTATTATTGGTGGCATCCGATGCGTCCGAACCCATGTCATTCACGGTATTATTCGTGTTGTTATTGGGGTTCGTATTATTTTTTGAAGGGTTGGCGGGATCATCCGATCCGCAACCAACCGCTAAAACCACGGTCATAACCGCAAGCCACTTAGACCAATTCATTCGTTAACCCTCTGAAAAACTTAAGTTTTCAAATACGCGTTGATTTTCGACGGGAACATAGCAAACGAGACACTGGAAATTCAATCGATCCATGGTGTTTTTCAGAAAGATTCAGGTCCGAAAATCAAGGATTTGGAAAGCAGGCCACTTTTGCGACATGTAAGTGTTTCTGCTACCGTTCCGATGCTTTCAACAGCATAAACACGGGCGCTTCGAACGCCTTTGAACGAGAAGAAAGAATGTCCTGGAAATTGGTTGGATTTTTGTTGAGCTTGATGGGCATTTTGGCGTGCAGCGATGACACCACATCGAACACGGGCAAGCCCACATGCGAGTTCGGTGAACGCTACAACGCGATCGACAACTCGTGTGCCACCATCGTTACCGGCAATAATACGGCCAATAATACGGCCAATAACAACGCCAGCAATAACGGCTCGAACAACGTCACACCGAACAACGACACCAATAACTCGACCAATAACGTCGAAGACATGGGTGTTGAGACAGACATGGGCGTCGGGACAGACATGAGCGGCGAAGCCGACATGAATACCCCAGACCTGCCCCCCGCGGTTTGTGGACTCGGCATGCTGCGCGGACGAGCATGCTCACCCAACGGCGACGTCCTCGCGACGGCCGACGTAACCGTCACCGGCGTGGATTGCGCGACCGGCCTTCCTTTCACCATCACTGCACGAACCGATGGGATGGGGGTTTTCGAACTGTCGGATATCCCCAGCGGACAACACGACCTGAAAATCGAAATCGGTTCATTTTCGGCGGTTACAATCGTTTTCATTCGCGCCAACGAAACCACCGACCTGACGGCCTCGTCCGACAAGATTTGCTTAGACGCCGCAGCGGTTAAAATCGCGGTCATCGGCGGCGCCTACGACCACGTCGAGGGCATCATCGGCGGATTGAACCTCGCCTATGACCTCAAGGGCGATGACGCCTCGCAGATCAACGCGACGACGACTTTTCTTCAAAGCCCGACCGCGATGGCAGCGTACGACATCATTTTCATCAATTGCGGCGATCTCTACAACAAACTCGCGCCGTTCTTTGGCCCAGACCCTCGGCCAATCATTGCAGCGAATCTTCGAAATTTCGTGAATCAAGGGGGATCACTTTATGTCGCAGACTGGGCAGCACCTTGGGCCGAAGCGGCCTTCCCAGAAATCATGGACATGCACGGAACCGACACCGCAATTAGCGAGGCACGCGTCGGATACGCACCGCAGACGATCACAGCTAACGTGCTTAGCCCCGCACTGCAGGCGGTCCTGAACAGCCAAACGGCCACCATCGAATTCCCCCACGATCCGGCGAATAACATCATCAATAATAACTGGGCAGTGCTCGACGGAGCGGACCCCACTGCGGTCGTTCACCTTTCTGGAACAGCAAAACTCTGCGGCCCTGCTGAAAGTGGCTTCTTCGGAAACCCGTGCCCAGCAAGCGCCAACGTTCAAGCGAACGCTCCGCTTTTGCTCACCTGGAAAGCCACGTCAGGCGGCACCGTCACGTACACATCGTTTCATAATGAACGACAAGGCGGCGTAAATCAGGATATGACCAAGATCCTTCGTTTCCTGATCTTCCAACTCTGAAGTCATGCGCAAATCCGCCCTACTCCTATTCCTCGGCATCCTATTCGCGTCAGCTCCTGCACTCGCTGATGTCGAGGTAAGCGGCGTTGCATTGCGTGATTACGCCATGCCTGGCGCGTTTCCGCTCACGGAAGCGATCATTCAAGCTGGCGCCGACCAGTCGACCCTCATCGCAACCACGACAGGTGAGGCCTCAAACGTTCGTTGCTCAGTCGTCGTCGCCACGACAAAAGATGCGAGCGTTTATCGCTACGTCGTTGATGAGCAACCAACCCAATGCGTTGGGATGATCGCCCACCCCACAGGCGGCTTCTTCCTGCGCACCAAGAACCCACAAGCCCTGCCTGGCGAAGTCACTGGAGTTACCGTTTTTGTCGACGGCGACGGCATCGAGCGCTGGAAAATACGGGACGTCGAACTCGTAGCGGCCTCTGCCCGACCAAGTGGAACGGGAGTCTTCTTAGGCGACTACCTGACTGCATTCGACACCATGGTTTACAGTGCGGAGTCCGATAAATTATTGGCCTTCACGATCGGCAAACTCACGATCGGCCTCGACGATAAATTCATCGCTCAGGCCCACGTGATCAATGTGACCTCAGGAGATCTGATTCGCTCAGGCCTGACGATCGGCCAGTCAGGCGGCGGAATTCCGGTGGAAGCCACAGTTCGACCAGATGGAACCTTCATCGTTGTTTTGGATTCCCTTGGGCTTCAGGGGTTGCAGTTCTTCAACTACGACGGTCGTGAGGGCGTCGAGGAACTCAAACCTCTTGACGATCCTTGGGAAAACAAAGCCTTGGTCAGCATGTTTTACGCGGCTGGGGTCCTTAACCTTGTCTGGCTCGATCCCAACGACGCCTCGGTTTCCACCGAGATCGCCACCACCAATGATACCGGGCGAGAGCTGACCAGCGTCACCTTCGATTCCACCTACCAATTTGCGGATGGCGGCTTCGTGGTCCTCGGCCCACCCACCAAATCGTGGCGAGCCCCAGACTACCTGGTCATTTCATTCGTGACGGAATCCAACGTCTTCCTACGTTTTGTCGACGCAAATGGGGACTCTCCCGGCATGGCACGGCTTGATGCGATAGGGGCGTATCCGCCTGCGGCGATTGTCGGCGACGAAAACGGCCTGCGACTGCTTAGTTATGATTCGGTCGGCAACCGCATGTACGAATACGCCTTAACCTTCACGGAAACACCTGACTACAATCCAGACATGGGCCTTGCTGATGCAGGGATTCCTGAAATTGGAATCGACGATGTTTTGGAAGAAGCCGGCTGTGGCTGCGGGGTATTGCACCAGGCCCCAACACCCATGGGACTGGTCGTCCTCGGCTTTTTAGCGATAATTTGGAGACGACGATGAAACTAGATGTATCGAGTGAAGAACTGGTGGCCATTCGACGCCACCTGCACTCCCAGCCCGAACTCTCATTCACCGAACATAAGACGGCTGAGTTCATCGAATCAAAACTGCAGGAGCTTGGCTTCACGACCACCCGATGCGCCGACACCGGCGTGATCGCCATCCTTGAGGGGCAACACGATGGCCCCACCCTGCTCTTCCGCGCCGACATCGACGCATTGCCCATCCACGAACTCAACCATGTCGACTACCGCTCCGAGGAGCCCGGCATTATGCACGCGTGCGGACATGACGTGCATACGACGATTGGGTTGGGCATCGCGAAGGTGCTCTCGACTCAGACCAAACACCTTCACGGTCGGATCAAATTCGTCTTCCAACCCGCAGAAGAAGCCTCACCTGTCGATGCGCCCATCGGTGCCGAGCGCATGGTGGCTGAAGGAGCGCTCGAGAACCCTGCAGTAGATGCTGCGTTTGCATTCCACGTGATGCCCACGCTGGATGTCGGAAAAATTGGGTATACGGGCGGCCCCGTCTGGGCACGCTCTGAACTCGTTGAGATCGAAATCACAGGCAAGAAAGCGCACGCAGCCTATCCCCACGAGGGAGTGGATGCGGTCCTGATCGCAGCTCAGGTCATCACCGCGCTCCAAACCGTGACCTCGCGTCGCGTCGACGCCAGACACGCCTGTGTCCTCACCATCGGAAAGATCGAGGCCGGCAACTCTTATAATATCATCGCCGACACCGCTCGGCTGACCGGCATCCTGCGCACACTCTCGGACGAGACTGCCGAACTCGCCATGAAAGAAGTCGAACGCGTGGTGCAAGGGATCTCGCAAGGACTCGCAGGCGAGGGCAAGGTGACGTTTACGGCTGGAGCACGTCTTACCGCCAACAACACCAAACTTGAACGCCGTGTCGTCGACCACCTCAAGGCTCGACTTGGTGACGAGCGAATTGTCGCTCATGAACCACAAATGGGCGCAGAAGACTTCGCATCGTTCTCACGACGTGTGCCTTCGTGTTACCTCTTTCTGGGTGTTCGAAACGAAGCGAAAGGCATCGTGCACATGTTGCATACCCCATATTTTGACGTCGACGAGGACTGTTTGAAAGTCGCCGTGGACGGCATGGCAAGCGCGCTGCTAGACATTGCACGCACATGGAGAACCCTATGAAGATCCTATTCGTCATGATCGCCGCTCTTGGGCTTGGCATTGGATGCAGTGGCGGTGGCCAGAACATCTCGGCCGAAGGCCCGCCTCGCTGTCTGGATTTCTGCGCGATGAATTTCGCCCAGTGCACGGAACGGCATCCTGGCGACTACACAGCCTGTGCAGATGACCGACGCTCTTGCGATTCGGAGTGCCGCTCTCAACACGCTGAAACAGAAGTGACCGGTGGCAGCAACGAGATCGCTCCCAACGAACAGATCCCGTCACAACCTTCCGAATCCACAGACGAACCAACCGACGACTCTACGAAAGCCCCTGAGGAATCGCCCCAGCGCATCCCAGATGACGTCCCACCTGCAGAGTGACCTCCAGGTCGAGTACTGGCTGAGATAGCCGTCAGGCTCGCCGCGGCCATGGCGTGCGCCAACGCAACGCACATGACGAGCTTCCCAATTTATTTGGATCTGTGTGGGGGAGTTAATCAGGAGCGGTGCAGCGAGACATCCAAAAACGTCAATGCGATCAAGAGTGCCGAGGTTCCTCGGCACCGTAAATCAAGCTGCGAAGATGTGCTCGATTTCTTCGGTAACCGCTTCTTCAGAAGACTCTTTGGCGATCGCCAACTCCTGAACCAGTAGTCGCCGTGCGCTCTCAAGCATTTTCTTTTCGCCGAAGCTCAAAGTCTTTTGGTGCTTGAGTAGATTCAAGTCTCGCAGAACTTCCGCGATCTCGAATGGACTTCCTGTCTGAATCTTCTCGACATAGGCGCGCCAACGACGGTTCCATGTCTGAGTATTCAAATCGACGTTACGTTCCCGGAGGATGTCGTAGACTTCCTCGATTTCCCGCGTGCTGATGATGGTGCGTAAGCCCACATCATCGACCTTACCCACGGGAATGAGAATTTTCTTGTCGGAGTCCAACACACGCAGAACGTAAAACGTTTGCGTGGTGCCCATAATCTCTTTGGAATCAATTCCAACGATTTCGGCCACGCCCTGTGCAGGGTAAACAGCCTTATCACCAATCATGTATTCCGTCGCCATGGATCTCCTGTGCAGACCTGCGAAGGACCGAACGAAGGTGTCTAAGCTGCTGAAGCTGATGCGGTGGCTTGACACACGTCAAGGTCGCGCCTCACGGCAACTTAGACCGAGTAGGGTAGTCGCTGTTGCTCAATCTTACAAGACACCGTCGAAACAGAAACGGCCGTCAACACGCCTCTCGGGCGCAGAAACGGCCGCTGAACGACACTTTTAACAATTTTTCGGAAAAAATTATGACTTCACGCCATGCTGACGAGCGAGGTCGATAAGCTTAGGTGCAGTGAAACCACCGATCTTCTTGGCGTAGTCAGCGTTCATGCCGTTGAACTTCGCTTTGGTGATCTTCTCGACGAGGGCTTCCTTGCCACCAAACTTCGATGCAAGGGCATTATGTGCATCGTTGAGACGAAGCAACTTGGTGTTGCTCATCGTGTTCACACGATGCTCAAACGCTGCCTGCTCTTCGTCCTCAGGCTTGGTGAGAAATCCGATGACCTTCTTCGCCAAGTCTTCTTTGGTTCCGAAATCTTTCTTGGTGCGCTGCAGGGGGCTTAACTTTGCCATAAGGCTCTCCATGTCATCATGCGGGCCGCTCTGTACTGATCCGGTAGCTATGGAGAAGTTTACCGGGAGTCACTGAAGCAGCACGCCGATATGTTTAGGGATCGACGAAACTCGCCCGGACGCCTAAGATGACGCCGGAAAACGAGGGCGATTTTCTATCAGACACTCAGAGGGTTCGCAAAACAAAAATGCGACTTACGATCTTCATTCTAATCCTCACTCTTGCCGCGTGTTCTCGGAAGACCGCAGAAACACCGCAGGAGCCAGACGCAACGACCATCGCGGCTCCCTCTGAGACCGCAACAGATATGGGCGACGACTCCGGCCATAATCCCCACATCCGCTACCTCGAAGGCCCGATGCCTACCGAGGAAACCGAGATCGGGAAAGTCGGCGATTTTCGAGTCACACTGGGAGATTTCGAGCGGGCGGTGCGGCTTGGAAGCCTCTTCGCACCAGACGCGGCGAAAGGCGATTATCCCGCCGTGCCCTTTGAAAACCTGGCCACCCCGACCGTTCAGTTCACGACCACCCATGCCGTCCTGTCGCGTCAGGTCGTCCAAAGCGAGATCGCCCGTCGAAACATCGAGATCTCGGATAAGGACGTGATCGCCCTATATCGATCGGAGCCACAATACCGCGGTTTTGTATGGCTTCTTGATCACCCGGAACGTTTTGATGTGATTCTGAAATCACTTCACCTCACCAATGAAGACTTCTTTGGAGTCGGCAGAGACGAGATTGCGCGCACCAAACTGGCTGATCTTCTGGTTCAGGAAATCGACGACACCGAACTCTGGGAAGCCTGGGCATTCGAACACAACACTGTTTCGCTCGCCGTGGTCGCGTTGGACAACGTTCCTACCTCCCAAGAAATTGACAAATTTGTCGAGAATCACCCCGACGAAATCCAGAAATTCTTTGACGAGAACCCCAGTCGCTTTCGCCAACCCATGCGGGTCATCATGGATGTCCTGGCCGCGACAGACGCGACCAAGGATAAGCTCGAAGATGCCCGAAAGCTGCTCGTAGACGGCAAAGATGTTCTTGAAATCGCATTGGCCACCGGACTCGAAGCCCAACACAACGTCCACATGATTCGGCAAGAGAGCGGCAAGGCGTTTATGGGCAAACCTGGTGATGTCGGCGTTCAGTTTTCCGGTCCACGAGGCGCCTACGCATGGAGAGTTATTGGGTTTGAACAATCCAGTACCACCGAACTCAATCGCGGCCTTTCCAGAGAAATTGCTGCGGAAATCATGCGGAGCACCAGCGCCATCCCATCGGTCGCCGCCAAACTGAAAAAGGCCCGGCGACTGCTCGCAAAAATGGGCAAAACTCCCGACGACGCCAAAATCGAGAAAGCCCAAAAGGCCATCTCGAAGCTCGGCCTGGACATGAAAATCTTACGAGATTTTGACTACAATCCCAACGGTGCGATCCCCGAATACGGCCTGGCCCCGGAGGTACTGGTCGAAGCATTCAAACTGAAACCGTCTCGTCCGACCACGAAGTTGATCTTGTCCAGAGAGCGAGTTTTTGTCGCTCATCTCGTGGCTCGACAAGAACCTGATCGTGACCAGTTTTTGGCCGACAAGGATAGGTGGGCCGGGCAATACCGCGACAAGATTCACCAGACCGTGGTAGATCGTTTTGTCCAGCGGCAAATCGGCAACCCGGCCATCAATCTCAGACCGCTTGCCATCAAGTTCGGAATTCTCAAGAAGGAATAAACGGTGCGAATTCGTCTCAAAAACGCCACGATTGTGACCATGAATCAGACGATGCAAATCGTCCAAGGTGACATCGTCATCGAAAATGACCGCATCATTGCAGTCGGAGAGCTCGACACGACCGTCGACCGCGAGATCGATTGCGCTGGAACAGCGATCATCCCTGGATTTGTCCAAACCCACGTGCACCTATGCCAAACTCTGATGAGAAACAGCGCCGATGACATGGTGCTCATCGACTGGCTGCGCAACCGAATCTGGCCCTATGAGGGGGCGCTTGAACCGAACGAGCTTCACGCATCGGCGCGACTGGGGCTGTCGGAACTGATTCTTGGAGGCACCACGACACTGCTCGACATGGCAACCGTCCGGCATACCGAGAGCGTGATCGAAGCGGTCGCAGATTCCGGGATTCGCGCGTTTGTGGGCAAATGCCATATGGACCACCCGGTAGAAGTTCCACCGAGCCTGATGGAAAACACTCAGGACTCGCTTCGTGAGGCGATTCGCCTCTGCGAAGCCTGGGATGGCAAATACGACGGGCGCATCCGCTACGCCTTCGCGCCGCGATTCGCGGTGTCATGCACCGAGGAACTGCTGCGTGGTGTTTCCCAAGCCGCCGCAGAACTCGGTGTCTTTGTTCACACGCATGCCTCCGAAACCGAGTTCGAAAATATCTGGGCGCAGGAAAACTACGGCTGCTCAAATATCGAGTTCTTGGAACGTGTCGGAATCGCTGGAGACCGCAGTGTGTTTGCCCATGGCGTGCATTTGACCGACGCGGACATCGCAATCCTAAAACGCACCAAGACCGCCATCGCGCATTGCCCATCTTCAAACCTGAAGCTGGCGAGCGGAATCGCCAACATGCCGCGCTTTGATGCAGCTGGGGTGAAGGTATCGCTCGGAGCGGACGGCGCACCATGCAACAACAACATGGATGCCTTCATCGAGATGCGTCTGGCCGCGTTGATCCAGAAACCCATTCATGGTCCTGAAGCCATGCCCGCGGAACGTGTCCTTCGCCTTGCGACCATCGATGGCGCCATCGCGCTGGGCATCGACAATGAAGTGGGCAGCATCGAAGTCGGCAAGAAGGCCGATCTCGTCGTGGTCGACATCGACAGCGATCCCGGCACCAATCCGGCAGGATCGATGTACTCACGACTTGTCTACGCCACACACCGCGCCAACGTGCGCCATGTGTTCGCGTCGGGCCGACAGGTGGTCGACAACCGTGAACTCACCAGCTGGGACGTCGCTGAGGTCATTTCGGAATCCAAACAAGCGTTCTCTCGCGTGATGGAACGTATGCAGGGTTAAACGATGCGTCTGGTCGAATTCGCCGAACAAGTGCTGATGGGCACCACGCTTGAGGACAAACTTTTTGTTCCAGAAGGCGGACTGCGCACGCTGAGCGACGATCTTGTCGAGCCCGCCCGGGCCTGGCGTGAACCCGGCCGTCCCCCACATCTGGCCATCGGCGATCGCCGGACCCGCAAAAGACTTCCTGCGCCCGCCGCGATGCATGACCCAGAAATGCGGGTGCGTTGTCTCCATACCTTTGCAAACCACGAGTTGATGGCGTTGGAACTGATGGCTTGGGCACTGTTGGCCTTTCCTGACGCCCCCAAAGCCTATCGCATGGGACTCGCCCACATCATCGTCGATGAACAGCGTCATTTGCAGCTCTACATGGATCGAATTGCCGATCTTGGCGCCACATTCGGGGACCTGACGCTGAACGACCATTTCTGGCGTGTCGCCCCAAGTCTCACGGACCTCGTCAAATTCTCGAGCGCGATCAACCTAACTTTTGAGCAGGCCAACCTTGACCATGCCCCGATGTTTGCTGGGTATTTTGAGGATGTTGGCGATACAGAAAGTGCAGCTCTGATGCGCCAAATCGCCGAAGACGAAATCCAACATGTCGGGTTTGGGGCGCGCGTCATCAACGACTCCGCCAACGGCCAGGATACATTTGAGTTTTGGAAGGAAAACCTAACCTTTCACAACACACCGGACCGCGCCCGTGGTGCCAACTTCAATGAAGAATCACGTCGACGTGCCGGTCTGGACGAAGCCTTCATCCAAAAAATGCGCGACCTCGAAAAAGGCTGAGCCGAGGTCTGGAAGGCAAAGATGCTGATCTTTCACATGGATATGGACGCGTTTTTTGCCTCAGTCGAACAACGCGACCACCCCGAATACAGGGGAAAACCGGTGATCGTGGGTGGCCGGTCGAAACGCGGCGTCGTTTCAACCTGCTCCTACGAGGCCCGCGTATTTGGCGTCCATTCCGCTCAACCCATGGCGGTCGCCCTACGGAAATGCCCACAGGCCATCATCGCCACGCCCCGCATGTCAGTCTACAGCGAGGTCAGCAAACAGATCATGGCCATCCTGGGCGACTTTTCACCCAGCATCGAACCCCTGAGTGTCGATGAAGCCTTCATGGACATGGCCGGACTGCTCGAGTCGCCCATGGAAACCGCACTCGAAATTCAGCGCCGAGTTCTTGAAGCGACTCAGCTCACGTGTTCAGTGGGCGTGGGTCCCAATAAATTCTTGGCGAAATTTGCGACAGACCTTCAAAAACCCAACGGCATCACGATCGTTCCAGAAGGCCATGAAGCGGAATTCATCGCAGGTTTTCCCGTTCGAAAGTTGTGGGGAGTAGGCCCCAAAACCGAAGAACGACTCACCGCCATTGGGATGGAGCTCATCGGTGATATCGCCGCTGCGGACCTCGCCTGGCTACGCATTGAACTCGGACGTGGGCTCGCTGACCACTTACGTGACCTTTCTTTGGGTGTTGATCTTCGGGTCGTCAAACCCGATCGCACTCGGCGATCCATCGGCAGTGAAAACACCTTTGAGGTCGACCTCAGGTCTAGGACCGAAGTCGAACGTCACTTAGTTCCACACGCCGACGATGTCGCACAGACACTTCGAAAAAAGAAACTACGAGCCGGCGGTGTGCGGGTCAAAATTCGGTACACTGATGGATTTCAGCTTCAAAGCCGACAAACCACACTAGAACACCCATCCGACGACGCCCGCGTGCTGCTTGCAAGTGCCTACCCGCTGCTCGATGGCTTGGATCTGACACGTGCAATTCGGCTGGTCGGCCTCACCGCCTTCGATTTGGTTGACGATGACCAACCCGAACAGCTTGGTCTATTTCAACCTCAGGTACGGCCCTCGATCGGCAAAGCTGTCGACGCGATCGCAAATCGCTTCGGCCCAAATGCGATCAAACGCGGCTCAAACCTGACACCTAAGAAGGACGAACCAAGTATTTAACCTGCCGGGCAGGCTTGGTATTGTCTTGGTAGAGCAACGACTTTTGAAATTATCACTGGAGCCTATTTTGAAGCGATTGAGCCTTTTTGTTCTTCTTATGGGACTTGCGGCATGCGGCGACGATGCAAGCAAGAGCAAGACCTCGAATAACGTGGCAAACAACACCACGAACAACTCGACGACCAACAACACAACAACCAACAACACGCCCAACAACCTATCAAGCGATGATATCTCGAAGGCACTTTGGGGCATGTTGTGTGAATCCACATTCGAATGTCCTTCGCCCGATCTTCTCATCATCATCGGACGCTACCCCAGTGTAGAGGCCTGCAAATCGGCTGAAGTACCGGCGTTCCTAGCCTTTCCCGATTTCGAAAGAGAGCTGGCTCGAGGATACACCGTGTACGATTCCGCAAAGGCAGCGACATGCCTCGAAGCCTGGCGTGGGTCGATTTGCGAGGGCAGTTTTGCCAATCCTCCCGCCGAATGCGATGGGGTTTTTGTCGGGACTCAGCAGGACGGCGAAGCATGTATTTCCGAGACGGAGTGCGCCGATGGCCGAACTTGCGAGATCGCGACGGATGCTTGCGAAGGAATTTGTGTCAATAATTGCGGTGACTTTAACTGTCTGGATACAGAATTCTGCTCAGCGACAGGTTGCGTCGAAAAAGGGGCATTGGCCGCTTCGTGTGAATCGTTCGAAGAGTGCCAGCGCGGACTCTATTGCATCGACTCCATTTGCTCGACCGGGGGCACAACGCCCGAGAGGGGCGAGTGCGCGTTCAACGGCGAATGCAGTGGCGACTTAATCTGCATCTCATCAAAGTGCCAGGCGTTTGATCCACCAGCTGCGGGCGAGGCCTGCACGTTGGGCGAGTTTTCAACCTACTGCGAGGCTGGCAGTGTTTGCACTGACCTTGTGTTGGGGACTGACGAGTTCGACGGAACCTGCGGGCCGGCAAAAGCAGCCGGCGAAGCATGCCGAGTCTTTTACGAATGCGCGAGTGGCCTAACCTGTGACGCTCCCGATTTCATGACCCCGGGCGTGTGTACGCCCCTTCGTGCGATCGGCGAAGCATGTACAAACCAATTCGATTGTGCGAGCGGTGCATGCGAAAGCGACGTTTGCGCAGTCCCAATGGTCTGCGAGTGAGTTCAAATCAATGAATCCCGAAGAACTCGAATCGTTTCGAATCATGTTGGTGGAACGGCGAGACCTCCTGATCGCCGAGGGCGATTTTGCCATCGATCCGGTCGTCAAAGAGCCTTCCACCAAAGTGGATGAAGACGAAGCCCCCTTGACCGAAATGAGCCAGGTGATCGCCTCCCGCCGCAATAAGGAGCGGGCTCAAGAGATCAACGGCATCCTCGCCGCCCTGCGTCGTATCGCAACGGAGCCAGAAGACTTTGGTGTATGCGATCTTTGCGGTGAGGACATCGATCAGCGACGCCTCAAGATCATGCCGTGGACCAGCTACTGCGTGAAGTGTCAGGCCAAGGTCGGCGATTCAAGCCGCGGCGCACGACGACGACACTTGACCGATTACTCCTGAAACTCCTGAAACAAAAAAGGCGATGCATCTGCATCGCCTTCCATCTCAAAAACATGTCCGAGGTGTTTACTTCGTTTTCTTGAGTTCCATGAGGATCATTTTCACAACAGCCTTGAGCGTATCGAACACGCCGGGGCCATCTGGAGCGACAGCGCAAGCCTCAAATTCTGGATATTTGGCATCCGGATTGAGGTCTTCCTGAAGCTCTTCAAGCGACATTGCCGTGGGCAGGTCTCGCTTGTTGTACTGAATCACGTAGGGGATCCTATCGATATCGATGTCGTAAGACTGAAGGTTTTCCTTCATGTCTTCCATCGAAATGATATTGGCTTCTTTACGTGCGCGCTGCGAGTCCGCCACAAAGATCACGCCATCGGCGCCCTTCATGATGAGCTTACGGCTTGCGCTGTAAAAGAGCTGACCCGGCACCGAATAAAGGTGAAGGCGTGTTTTGAATCCGCGAATTGCGGGGAGACTGAGCGGCAGGAAATCGAAGAACAGAGTTCTTTCCTGTTTCGTCTCGAGACTGATGAGTTTGCCGCGGGCATCGGGATTGGTTCCCGAGTAGATGAACTTAATGTTCGTCGTTTTCCCACACAGACCCGGTCCGTAATAGACGATCTTGAGGATGATTTCCCGCTGTGCGTAGTTGATGAACGACATCTACTTTCCCGTGATCCGAAAGAGCAACCCGGCATATTAATGCCTTCGAGTCACTGAATTCACGTCTTATAGCACGCTAAACCGCCCTGTCACGCATTTTTGAGTGACCTTTCTTGAAGGAGAGGTCACTCATGATAATGAGCAGGCAGGGGTGGCGTCGACTGTACTATTTCCTCGTATTTAAAAATCCGCCAACAACGTTGCTGGCGGCGATATCTTCACACCCCCCTGCCATGGCAAGAGCGTGTGTCGAACTACTTCTTTTTCAAAAGGCGTCGTTGAACAAAGAGTCAATGTCGTCATCGGTGATTTCACCGAAGATGTCCATCGCCTGATTCGACGCTTCCTGTGAACGTGATTTTAGTGTGATGAGCACTTTTTCCATTTCCGTGTACGCCCGCTTAACGCGAAGACGTACCAGGCCAAGGCTTGAGCGCTCGTCAAAAATCACGAGCAAAATCATTGCGTCTCCGATCAAAGACACATGCAAATGGTTACGCGTCCCCTCGTGGAAATGCACCGGGAATTCTTCTTCGCCCAACATCTGAGCGAGACCACCCGTTGCCGCCGTCGATCCGGCTGCAAGAGAGGCCAACCCCGTCGTATCAATACCCGACGTTTCACCTGTTGCGGTGATAAGCTGACCATCCTTGTCCACGATGAAGATGGCTTTGGCGAGGGCGTCGCGGACGAGTTGTTCACAGATCTCTGTGAACTTCCGCTGCTCCTCCTCGTAAATCGCCATCTGTCCTGACATTCCAAAGCTCCTAAACCGCCGCGGTCAACCGCGTCGCCGGGATGTGTGTTTCAAGGGAATTATTCACTGCTGCGGAAAGCCTAGCACACAAATTTTCAATCGCGCAATCTTCTGTAACGCCCGTATGCATTGCGTCGTGTGAACAATTCGGCGTATAACCCGGCGCGCTTTGTCGTCAAGACTTATGGAGTCCGTGAAATGAAAGGCATGACAGATATCGTTCGCCAAGCCCAGCGTATGCAGGGCCAAATTCAAAAAGTTCAAACAGAGGTTGGAGATAAGCGAGTCGAATCTTCAGCTGGTGGTGGCGTCGTTACAGCCGTCGTCAACGGAAATTCTGAACTTCTTGAGATCAAAATCAAAAAAGAAGTGGTTGACCCCAATGACATCGAGATGCTCGAAGACCTCATCGTGGGTGCCGTGAACCAAGCCATGAAGGCCGCCACGGATATGATGAACGCCGAGGTCGAGAAGATCACCGGTGGACTGAATATTCCTGGCCTCTTTTAAGCTCGGGTGCGCCCCGAAGATCCCATCGCCCACCTGATCAGCGCGTTTGCACGACTTCCCGGAGTTGGTGAAAGAACCGCGTCAAGACTGGCCTTTTTTGTCCTGAATCAACCCGAAGAAGTCGCACACGACCTCGCGGATGCGTTGATTCGAGTCAAAGCTGAGGTCGGGTTTTGCTCGCGGTGCTGCAATCTGACTCGCGGCGAGTTCTGCCTTATTTGCGAGGACACTCGTCGCGATAACAGTCTGATCTGTGTTGTCGAATCCACGCCCGATCTGCGCGCCGTTGAGCGTACAGGTGAGTTTCGAGGCGTGTATCACGTGCTTCACGGACTGATCTCTCCACTTGAAGGGATCGGGCCAGACGATCTGCGCGTCCGAGAATTGATCATTCGTTTGCCGGGAGACCCCGAGATCAAAGAAGTGATCATCGCGACCAGTCCTTCGGTCGACGGCGAAGCAACTGCGCTGTATCTGGCGCGTTTGCTCAAACCTCTGGGCGTCAACGTGTCCAGAATCGCGTCGGGAATTCCGATTGGTGGAGAGCTGGAGTACGCCGATCGAATCACGCTATCGCGCGCGATCTCTCAGCGACGCGAGTTCTAGGATAAAAAACACCTCGCCCTCTTGAATCGTGATCGCACGCTTCCTATGATGTCGAGGTCAGCACATTGCGTCTAACGGACGTTTTTTTCGAGAAGCACTCTGCACGGTTGGGGAACCTGGGGCTTTCGAAAATTACGAACGGAGGCCGCCCATGAATCTGACATACCTTGAAGTCGATCATCAGAAATCGCACTACGACTGTCTCACTGGCGACGATCGCCGAAAATTCTTGGATCGTTTGGCTGTGTCGTGGATTTACCACGATCATGCCCTCGAAGGCGTTGTTCTGTCCGAAACAGAACTGCAACGTGCCATCGAGAACGCGCCCGTCAGGAATTTTGTAGAGAGTCAGACCCAAAAATCACTGCAAAGACAACTTGCACTGATCACATTTCTCTACGACAGCGCCAAAGAACGCCGCGAGATCAGTGTTGAGTTCATTCGTGAGCTGCATATCCGACTCTGTGATCCTCGAGACGAAAACGCAGGACGATATCGCAAACGTGATACCTCGCCCGGCGTGTACAACCTGAACATCGTGCCCGCTGCCAGTATCTCCTATTATTTCCGGAAGTTCCTGGACACCTGGGAAGAAGAACTCAAAGATCTCCATCCAATTCGATCGGCCGCGATCGCGCACTTCGAATTTATGAAGGTTTTCCCGTTCGACGAGCGTACGGGCATGGTTGGGCGAATGCTGATGAACTACATCCTTATTTCGCAGGGCTATCCTCCCGCAATCATCCACGCACTCGATAGACACCACTATTTCAGCGCGTTGGACGGTTACCGAACGGACATGATGCCCGTCGTTGTGGACGCTGTTTCATCCACAATCGGCGCCGCTCGAACTTTTTCTTCGTCTAAAGTTGAACCCGAACGGGCTAAGGCTGCATTATAAGAAGTGGAAGGTACGTGGAGTGATATGCTCCAGCGAGTCGCGACCGTCGCTCCGAGAGGATTCCTCGGCGGTTTAAATAGGCGGCTCGTAACGTCCCTCCATGACGTGTGGCAAAAGGCAGACGCGCGAAAGCGCACAATGAGGTATTGAGTGCCTGATGCCCACCTTAGCGGTTTTTCCGTTTGGAGTTCATAATGCGCCGGAGCCTTAAGATTCGCCCCAACAACACTGCATCCGAGTTGGTGGTGGAGCACGTTGCCACCGCTAACCTTCCCACCCAATACGGACATTTCCGAATTTGGGCCTTCACCAGCAATTTGAACGGCAAAGAACACGTGGCACTGGTGTGTGGCGACGTCGATGGAGCCGAAGATGTCCTGACTCGGGTGCATTCCGAGTGTGTGACTGGTGATGTATTTGCGAGTCTTAAATGTGATTGCGGAGAACAATTGCACCAGGCCATGCAAGACATTGTGGCAGCTGGCCGCGGGGTCTTGCTCTACATGAGGCAAGAAGGCCGCGGGATTGGACTGGCGAACAAGATCAAAGCCTACAGCCTCCAAGACCAGGGCATGGATACGGTTGAAGCCAACCTTCACCTCGGTTTTGATGATGATATGCGTGAGTACGATGTTGCGGGTCGTATGATCGAGCTTTTGGGAATCAAGAGCGTGACGCTCATGACGAATAACCCCAAGAAGGTCGATGGCTTGGAAGCAGCCGGCGTCATCGTGTCAGATCGAATCCCGATCAAGATACTCGCCAACCCCTTCAATACGAATTATCTGAACGTAAAGAAGAACAAGTCGGGACACTTGCTTTAGGACTGAGCGACCGATTCTTGAGTTTTACTGCGCCAGAGCAGCAATCCCATCGTGACCAGCGCCATCGGCCACATCCCCCAAATATAGGCCTTGCGAATCAATTCGTGACTGGGAGCTCCAGCCGAAGTGACGATAAGCACGACGGCATACCCGACGTAAAGCGCGACCAGGACGCCTCCCTCCACTCGGTCGACGATCCAACCCGATAGGAATACCGGAACGATCAACACCGATACGGCCACCATCACCAAGATGTCGAAGTTCATGGCTTCGGTGGCGACGTGGATTCCGCCAGGTGTCACGACGGCCGAAAGTCCAAGCACACACAGGATATTGAAGAGGTTCGAGCCAATGACATTACCCACGGCGATGTCTCGCTCGCCCTTCATCGCAGCGGAAACCGACGTGACGACTTCTGGCAACGAAGTGCCGGCCGCTACAATCGTCAACGAAATCACGAGTTCGCTCGCGCCAAGAAATCTGGCCAATTCCGTAGCGCCGTCGACCACCCAACGTGATCCAAGAATCAGCAATCCCAGCCCCGCCACGATCGAAAGGATGGAAACCGCCCAATGTTCCGTCTTTTCGGGCTCAAACTCGGTCGCATACTCCTCCTTGAGCGCCTTGGTTTGTTTCCGGGATTGAATGATCACCCACGCGGTGTAGACGATCACGCCAATGAAGAGCACCAAGCCCTCAACGCGGCCGATCACACCGTTCCAGCCAAACGCGACAACCGCACCTGACACCAGAACAAGAAGCGGAATCTCGAGGCGAATCAGACTGGGTTGAACGGCGAGCGGGGTGATCAACGCTGCCAATCCCAAGATTGCGAGCACGTTGAAGATATTCGAGCCAACCACATTGCCCACGGCAAGGTCGGAGCTGTGGTGAAGTGCGCCATTTAGACTCACGGCCAACTCGGGAGCGCTTGTGCCAAAAGCGACCACCGTCAAACCGACTACCAACGGCGAGATTCCGATGGCAAAAGCAAGGCTCGAGGCCCCTCGAACAAGCCTGTCTCCGCCGAAAACGAGAAGTGCTATTCCAAGTACAAAAAAGAGCACTGATGTGATGGTCATGGCTGTGTTTTGCTGCCTCAAATCCGATGATACGGAATGCGCTGCAAGTTGCGCTCACTCAACGGAAAGTCAAGTCAGTTCACACGTGATTTCGCGTCGAAGCCCTTCGCCTTCTTGACCAACCCCAGAAACTCTTTGCGGCGCGGATCTTTGCCAACACCGGGTTTAGCCACCTCCAGAATCAAATCGTAAGTGAGGTTCTCGGCATAAGTGCTGCGCCTCAGGATTTCGGCGAAACCGGCGACTGCGACCGCAAACTGGAAATCCCCACTCGCATCGCCCACGGTTTTCCGAAATGTAGCGACCTGAATCGGAAATGTAGCTTCTTTAGCGACATCTTCGGTCGGCATTTTATGCCGCAGGCGAATCTTGGCGAACTCAGTGGGCTCGGACGTCCTGAGTTCGACTTCGTAAAGTGCAGTCACCGTGTGGCCGGCCCCAATTTCACCCGCATCGACTTTGTCGTTCCGGAAGTCCTTATCGGCGATATCACGGTTTTCGTAGCCAATCAGGCGGTAGGCGACGACTTCGTCTGGATCAAACTCCACCTGGATTTTCACGTCCTTCGCAACCACTTGAAGTGTTCCATCCAGCTGTTCACCAAAGATGCGTTGAGCCTCCTTGAAGTCATCGATGTAGTAGTAGTTGCCGTTACCCTTATTGGCGAGCTGCTCCATCATCGTGTCTTTGTAATTGCCCATGCCAAAACCGATCGTCGAAAGCGTGACGCCCTTTGCCACGTAGCCCTTGATGCGGCTCAGAATTTTGTCATGACTGGTTGCGCCCACATTGGCGTCACCATCGGATAGGACAATCACCCGAGAGACTTCGTCTTTCTCGATGGTTTGCGCGGCAAGCTGATAAGCCGCCTCAAGCCCGTCGGACATCCCAGTTGAACCACCGGAGCGCAATTTGTCGATCGCTCCCAAGATCTTCTCGCGATCGCTGGCATGGGTCGGCGGCAAAACCTGGCTCACTCGACCGGCATACGTCGCGATCGCAACCGTGTCCTGTTCACGCAGATTATCGACCAGGAAAGCCATCGAACGCTGCGCTAGGGACAACTTGTCAGCTGAATTCATGGACCCAGAAACGTCGACCAGAAAGGTCAGGTGGATCGGTTTGCGCGAGGCCTCATCGATCTTTTTGGCCTGAACGCCCACCCGCATCACAAACATATTTGGTTTTGCAGAAAACGGACTGGGCGCAGCCTCTAAGTTGACGGCGAATGGAGCGGTCTTGGGCGACGGGTACGAGTATTTGAAATAATTGATGAATTCTTCAACGCGCACAGCGTCGCTCGGAGGCAACCCGCCTTCGTTTAGCTTGCGACGTGCGATCGTGTAGCTGCCGGTGTCGACGTCGATCGAAAACGTCGAGAACTTGTCCTGACTGGGGTCGGTGAACTTGTTCGTCCCGTAGTTCTGATAACTTTCCGGCGTTGATTGCTCGTAGGCGCGAGGGACAGAATTGTAAGCGGCCCCCCTACCGTACCCGTACCCCGTTGCCACTCCCCCACCGCGGGCAATTCCCATTTTGCCTCCGCCGCTGCCCCGCCCCCCACCTTGATCAACCTTTCCGAGTCCGCCGATGCGGCCAAAGCCCTCGCCTCCACCACCGCCTCTGCCGACTCCGCTTATTCCTAGTCCACCGACAGCGGAGATTCGCCCCCCAAAATCACCCGACGATTTCATTGCCAATCGCTTGTTTTTGTCGACGTCAGGCTTTTCCCCATCTTCGCTACCGATTTCATCTAGCCCAGCGATACTGTCGTTCTCTGGTGATGGACTCTCCTCTTGAACGCCCGATTCATCGGGATCGACGACCAGACTCGCAAGGTGTTCCGGTACCTTAACCTCGGCAACTTCTTCCGGCTGAGCGACCTCGACTTGTTCTAAGTCGGGAGGAATTTCGATTGAGTTTTGTTCGCAGGCACACAGTGCGAGCGCAAGAATGCTAGCAACCATCGGGCGGTTCATCGGCTTCTCCATTAGTGTTTCGTTGCTGCACGTGCGTACTGGTCTTGACAGCGGCCGTTGGGTGAAGTTCCCTCACGCCCGCAATTTCTACGCATTTCCGTGCGTGGGTATTGCGTCAAAATCCCGCCAACACTAGATTTCACGCCATCCGCTCTGTGCGACCAAGGTCAGGTCTTTGAACGACGTTAATTTGTATTCCAAACGGTTCGTGCTCTTTTCGGGAAAAGGAGGCGTGGGCAAGTCCACGATCGCATCTGCGTTTGCGCTGTCTTGCGCCCGACGCGGCGAGCGCACTCTGCTGATGGAGATGAACACTCAGGACAAAGTCAGCGCGATGTTCGGTGTAGACACGGTCGGCACCGAGATCACCGAGATCGAACCCAATCTTTTTGCCGTCAATGTCACTCCTGCCGCCGCGATGGAAGAGTATGCAGTGATGATGCTCAAGGTCCGGGTGATCTACCGGGCGATTTTCGAAAACCGGATCATGCGGGCATTTCTTCGAGCCATTCCCGGGCTCAATGAATTGGTGATGCTTGGTAAGGCCTACTTCCACGTTACCGAGGAAGAAAACGGCCGCCACGTATGGGATAAGATCGTGCTCGATGCGCCAGCGACTGGCCATGGCATCTTCTTGCTGCAGATTCCGAACGTGATCATGTCCATCTTGTCGTCAGGCCACATGTTCGAAGAAGCGCAGAAGATCTCGGACTTGATGCGAGACCCCAAAATTACCGTACTGAACTTGGTGACCTTGGCCGAAGAGATGCCGGTCAACGAGACCGCCATGCTCCACGATCGAGTCTCCCAAGAAATTGGCATGCCGATGGGCGTGGTGATCGCAAACGGGCTTTATGGGCGCCAATTCTCCGAAGAAGAGCTGTCACTCCTGGAAGCGGCCCAGAAAGACGTCCGCGAACCTGCAGTCTCGCGGATGATCGACGCGGCTAGATTCCGCGTGCAGCGCGCCAACCTTCAGGAAAAATACCTTCACGAAATCGATGAGACCATCAAGCTGCCACGAATCGACGTGCCCTTCGTCTTTGTCCCGCAAATGAACTCTGAAGCACTGGCGCAAATCGCAACGGCGTTTTCATCTGCTGCGGAGGACAAATGAACAACGCATTTGCCCAACTGATCAAAAACAAACGAGTGGTCGTTTGCGTGGGGTCAGGCGGAGTCGGCAAGACCACCACCAGCGCCGTGATCGCACTTCACGCCGCCATCGAGGGCCGAAAAGCCCTGGTGCTGACCATCGACCCGGCCCGGCGTTTGGCGAATTCGCTCGGATTGGACACGCTGAGCAGCGAGATGATGCGGATTCCAATCGAGCGCTTCACCGCAGTCGGCGTCAAACCGAAAGGCGAGCTGTGGGCGATGATGCTCGACATGAAAGAGTCGTTCGATCGTGTGGTGGAACGTTACGCCCCGCCCGCCGAGCGTGATGCGATTCTGGCCAATCGGATTTACGAGTATTTCTCGACAAGCCTGGCCGGAACTCAAGAGTACGCGGCCGCAGAACGCCTCTATGAGCTGTGGGATGAAGGTGGTTTTGACCTCATCGTGCTGGATACACCGCCCACCACCCATGCGCTCGATTTTTTGGACGCCCCCAAACGACTCGAAGACGCGATCGACAACAAGGCGCTGACCTGGCTCTACAAGCCGAGTCTTTTGGCAGGGCGGGCTGGCCTGGGGATTTTTTCCACCGGCACCGCCTACGTGGCCAAAACGCTGGCCAAGTTTACCGGCGCGGAACTTCTGGATGAGTTTTCGGTTTTTCTTCGCAACTTCTCGGTGCTCTTCGACGGGTTGAGGCAACGAAGCGGACAAGTGCGAAAACTCCTCACCGGGCCGGACTCAACCTTTGTGGTCGTGACTGCCCCTGATGCACTCACCATTGACGAAGCGATCGAATTCTTCAAAAAGCTCGGCAAAGAACAGGTGCAGGTTGGTGGATTTGTGGTCAATCGCGTTCGCACACCCTGGGTCGACCCAGACGACCTGAAACGCCCCGCCGTCACCGTGGTCGGTGCGCTGGTCGAATCACACGCGCATTTCGAAAACATCTCGCCCGAAAGCCTGCGTGATCTAAGTCGCCGACTCATTGATAATGCTCGCGACTTCTCGATTCTCTCCGAAGTCGATAAAACCTCGATCGCTCGACTTACGAGCGTGGTTCCAACGCATGTTCCGATCCAGAAAGTGCCGTTTTTCAGCACCGATATTCACAGCCTTCAAGGCCTCGATCTGGTTCGCCACGCGATGTTTAAGCTGAGATAGCCATGCGCAACGCTTTACAAGTCCGAACGGCCATCCCTATACTCGGCGGCAACTTCCCTCCCCGCCTAGATTACAGGCCCATGTCACGATTTTTCTTAGTTTTAACTTTCTTCTTATTCTTCGTGTCGCCGGCCTACGCTGAGCAACCGATGTCTGTGGCGATCCTCAATCTTGAGGGTGAAAACGTCGACGGCGATCTCATCAACACGTTGAGTTCGATCATTCGACACGAAGCGCAACAGCTCGATCGCTATCAGGTCGTCAACAAGTTTGAGATCAACTTCCAAGACGTTTTGCTTGTTCTAGGCTGCTCTGCGGACAGCACGACTTGCCTACGGCAGGCCGCAGAACAAGTGAACGCGCGGGTGTTGATGTTTGGAAAGATCGCCCGCAAGGGAACGACCTATTCACTCACCCTCACGGTGTTCGATTCCGAAACTGGAAAAACTCTCGATAAGCTTTCGCGCACGATCAACACGGCCAACGAGGATCCGGTTGTTCAAATTCGTAAGGAAATCGAAGCGTTTTTTGCCAAAGACCGCGCCGCACCGACCTCTCGGCTTCAAATTGGTTCGAACGTTTCCGACGCCCGCATTTTGATCGAAGACACCTTTGTTGGAAATGTCCCGCTTGAGCGAAAGGGCTTGCCAGCAGGCCGGTACAAGATCGAGGTCAATCATCCTGACTACGAGTCGTGGGAAACCATCGTTGAACTCAAAGACGGTGCAGACATCAACCTTTGGGCTCCATTGAAACCCCGAAAGACGGCAGCACCGTTGGCCACGGAGTCCACGACTCCGACCGAAAAAGGCACGGCGCAGAGTACAGAGATTTCGAAAGGCACCGAAGGCGAACGCGTCTCATCGGTCAATTGGGGGGCCTGGAGCGCCATTGGCGTCGGTGCTGCGGCGTTGGCCGGATCAGGCGTCTTCGCCTACCTCATGGTGGATGTCGAAGATCAGATTGCCGATGAATCAGGCGCAGGTTCATTGACTGCTGCTCGTTATTCAGAGCTCTCGGACCGCGGCAACAGCTACGAAACCACTCACCGAGTCCTTTTGGGCGTTGGGGCCGCGTGTGTGGTCGGCGGCGTGATTTGGCTCTTGGTTGAACCCGGGGGCGAGGCCACGACGGCGGCGCTCGGTTTGACTCCAACAGGGGTGGTCGGCACCGTCACCTGGTAACTACTGCTGGGTGAACGTCATGGATCGACGACTTCTAATCTTCACATTTGTCTTGGCTGTGTTGGGCTCCGTCCCAGGTCAGGCGCAAGAGCTAAGCGCTTCGGATCGCCTCGCGATGTTGTATGCGCCAAAGCTCACCTTCACGCGCGACGGTGACCCAACCATACGAGTCGGCATCATCGAAGGCCGCACGTCTGTGACGTTCACCCCCGACCGGACGATCCGTGTTTTACCTTCGGACGAGGGCGGACCCGAGATTCGACTCAGCGGCAAGAAGCCCTGCACCGTCACCGCCACAAACCCCAAGTCCGGTAAGTACCGGCATATGGTGGTCGTAAATCGTCTTCCAGTCGCTGACCGTGATGCGATCGAAAAGGTCCGGCAAGTCTGGCTCAAACGTGGGCATCTCCCTGAAACGCTGGAAGTCGGCGGACTTTTTGCCGTCGGCGGAAAAGTCTTCGACTCGCGCACCACGCTTGTGACCGTTCACTCAACAGCCGTTCGAGCCGACGCCGACAAAGTCAGACGAAAACTTGAGACTGAGTTCGGCATCGAGGCCGCCATCCACAGTGAAATATCGAAGTATCCCTCGAATACGCTGACGCTGCAGTGCGAAGGAAGCGATGCCGCGATCATCACCCAGAGCGCCCTCTGGGTCGCGCCGATGTCCGGCGAAGAATACAAAATCAAATACACGATTCCGGACATCGAAAAGTCTTATGGCAAGGGCCGCGAAACGCGGACCTACACGGGCACACTGATCTTCGCCCCGGATAATGAGGGCAAATTAGTTGCGATGGTCAGTGTTGGAGCCGAAAAACTTCTGAAAGGCGTGGTCCCTGCAGAAATGTTTGCCAGCGCTCACCCCGAAGCCCTCAAGGCACAGGCCGTTGCCGCCCGGAACGAGATTTTCAGCTCCATAGGTGTCCGAAATTTAGCCGAGCCCTATATGCTGCGCGCCGACGTGATGGATCAGGTCTATGGCGGCGTGGGGGCCGAGGACTCGCGGGCGTCTCGTGCCATTGATGACACACGTGGCGTTGTGATGTTCTACGGACAAAAAATCGTCGAAGCCGTGTACAGCTCAAATGCTGGCGGTTTTACAGAGAACAACGAAAACGTCTGGGACATGGAACCTCGCCCCTGGCTGCGAGGCAAAGCCGATGCGATCGCGGCCGTACCCGCAAAATACCAAGACGGCAT
>Ga0100385_1001082_pt1 | contig 28857 bp, 26 predicted proteins | sample CryGeymeta201509_FD_81543 | JGI IMG/M metagenome (GOLD analysis project Ga0100385, IMG submission 81543) | Groundwater microbial communities from Crystal Geyser aquifers in Utah, USA - Crystal Geyser metaG 2015-09 | ecosystem: Environmental > Aquatic > Deep subsurface > Groundwater | place: USA... | reverse complement strand
GTTTTTGCAATTGCTTATGAAGTTGGTCGTTCTCGTTCTCGAGTAACCGCATGACTTCGCGGAGCTGTTGGACGTCTTCAATCTGGTGGAGCTTCTTTTTCATCAGAAGTTCACAAGACCACATTTAGAGCCCCAAGAAAAGCGAAAAGTAGACCGTTGAGTTCGATTCAGCGCGGCGATAACTGCTGGTATCCGACCACCTGAGATCCTTCAAGGAACAACGCGAGTTCAGCATGACTGAGTTCCACTTCGCCCTCATCTGCACGGGCCCAAAGCGAGGGGAAACGACCACGATCGAGCCGCTTCATGAAGATCGTCATGCCCGACCCATCGTGTTTTAATACCTTACAGTTATCCCGGCGTTTATTTGTGAAAACAAACGCATCGCCGTCCATCGGATCACGGCCCAATTCATTGACCACCAACGCATAGAGACCATTGTAGCCACGACGAAGATCGACAGGCGCTGCATAGGCAAACACTGTCATCGCGCCAGCTCTCGGAAGATCTCGGCGGCGATATTGGCGTCCAAATTCTCCAGTCGCCAACCCTGTGGCGAAACAAGATTCACAGGCTTTGAGTTTACGTTTGATGGTGTCTTGATGGGGCGAAATCTGGCGGTAGCGCTTGAGGATCCGGCCCATCTGCGAATGGTTTCATTGGCCAGTCCTAATTCTCGATGAATAGCCCTCCATGTTTTATTTGCTGCGCGTTGCCTCGAAATATAGCTCCCGACACGACGTCGAAGTTCTGCGGGATAATGGCGTCCGGTGACTGCGCGTAATTCCCGCACCAATTGTTCTATGTCTTCCATTTAAACCTCCGTTATGAGTGGAGGTCAGCCATATCGGAAGCCGCAACCGCTGTCAGGAACGTGCTTGGTCGATGTGGTACCTTCTATGTTGAATAAAAACGCACTTATTTTCTCGATTCTTTTCATCGGTGCCTGTGCTGGCAGCGACGGTTCAAATGGACCGGTCAGCCTCGTGGCACTCGATGTTGAGGCAGCCGGAGACAATTGCGAAGTTGGTGGACAAAAGATCCAGGCTGGAATCGATGCAAATGGTGATGGGGTATTGGATTCAACGGAAGTCGCTTCCACCCGATACGTTTGTGATGGAGTAGGCAGTGCTGGTGCGGCCGGCTCAATTGGTGCCGCGGGTGCTGACGGTGCCGCAGGTGCTGACGGTGCCGCAGGTGCTGATGGTGCCGCGGGTGCTGATGGTGCTGATGGTGCCGCGGGTGCTGATGGTGCCGCGGGTGCTGACGGTCTGGCGAACCTCGTGACCACGATTGCCGAAGCGCCTGGAACCAATTGCGCCACGGGTGGAACATTGGTTTCGTACGGACTCGACGACGACGCCAGCGGAACACTCGAAGCCGCAGAAGTGGACGGTTCCACTTACGTGTGTAATGGCGCCGATGGCGCGGACGGCGCAGATGGCACGAATGGCCTGAACAGCATCGTTATGACGACCCCTGAAGCCCCAGGCAATAATTGTGCAACGGGCGGGACTCTCATCAGCTATGGCTTGGACGATGACGCCAATGGCACCCTTGAACAAGCCGAGGTCGATGGGTCGTCATATGTGTGTCATGGAGCCGTCGGAGCCGCTGGCTCCAACGGAGTCTCCACACTCGTCAACTCGTCCCCCGAGCAGCCCGGCCTTTTGTGTGCTGCGGGTGGAACGGTCGTGACCTACGGCTTGGACGATGACGCCAGCGGCACACTCGAACCAACGGAAGTTGATGGGTTCTATCCTATCTGTAACGGCGCCAATGGTGCGGACGGTGCTGCCGGTGCTGCTGGAATCAGCGCGATCATGACGACGAGTGTCGAGGCTCCAGGCACTAACTGCGCAGCAGGCGGAACCGTGGTCACCTACGGCGGCGACGATGATGCTGACGGAACGCTGCAGCCGACCGAAGTGGAAGGAAGCGTCTATGTCTGTAACGGAGAAGCCGGAGCAGTAGGCGCAGCAGGAGCAGATGGTACAGATGGTGGTCCTCGCACCGTCATTCGGTTCGATCGTGGTAGTGATTTCGGATATTGCCCATACTCACCATCAGGAGCCACTGATATTTTTGTTGGTGTGGATGTTAATGGGAACGGTATTTTGGATGATGCTGAAATTGATACCGGGCTGACCGTCTGTGAGGCCGATTTCGCTTTTTAATCATTTCCGCATTTGGAAATGACGCCATGGGCGCGAATTAGAGAGGAGCCATTTGGCTCCTTTTTTTGTGTGACCTCTCGCGGATTTCTGTAGGCATTCGCACTTGGTTTCAATTCAGTGCGGAATCGTGTAACCGTAATGGTTACAGGAGTCGTATGAATACCGAATCAAGCAGCAGAGAACCTCGAATCATTGCTCGGCAATTGGCGCTCGGATTTGGTTCGGTGAGCCTTGTCGCGATTTTGATGAGCCTGGCGCTGCTCTGGGTCAACAGCGATGTGTCGAGCTTGGTGTCGGGTATGCGTCATGACGAGGACTCGATTCGTCAGGGACTCGAGCTCGCAACGGCGGTGCGCCAGGAGTCGGTTCAAATTGGACGCTCTCTGATTGACCCGACGGACGCCCAAATCAAGGAATACGAGGAGCTTCGTGCTGAGGTGCGGGGCAGAATTCAGCGGCTCGCCGCTGACGTGCCTGCCGACGAAAAGTGGCGTCTTCAAGTGCTTGGCGAAAAGACCCAACAAATGCACGACGTGTTTCTAAATGCCGCTCTTCCGGCGGCTAGAGACGGCCGTAGCGCCGACTTAAGAGCTGCTCACACTGAAATATCCAAGTATTCTGCCGAAGCTTCCGCGCAGGCGGACGCACTTGCTCGGGCAGTCGAAGGCGAAATGGTTCATGCCCATATGCTTGCGACGGACACGACCAATTTGGGGTTGGCGATAGGCGTGTTGGGCATCGCGTTGATTTTATTATTGTCGATCGGATTTACGATGCGCCTTCGTGACCGTTTGCTGAATCCATTGCTCAAACTGACGGATGCAGCTCGGCGATTGGGCGGCGGTGAGTTTGATTTCAAGGTCGGCGAAGTTGGGGAAGGAGAGCTGCTTGAGCTGGCTCGGGCATTTGACCGAATGAGCGAAGAATTGGCACGTCGTGAAAGTTCGTTGGTGCATAATGAACGGATGGCCGCCATTGGCCAGCTCGCTGCGGGTGTGGCGCACGAATTAAATAATCCAATTGGAATTATTCGTGGTTATTTAAAAACGATGGTGCCCGACGGCGACATCGAAACTCTGCGCGAAGAACTCGCCATTTTGGATGAAGAAGCGGCCCAATGTCAGTTGATTGCAGAAGACCTTTTATCTTATGCGCGAGCATCCGAACCCCAACGCGAATCGGTTTCGATGTCAGAATTATTGACCGAAACGGCGCGGCGTTTTGAAGAGAGTGCGGCAGCGCTTGGTCATAAGGTTCAGGTGGATGCGGACGATAATAGGCTCGCGATTGATGGTCCTCGAATCCGCCAAGTGTTGCTGAATCTGCTTGGAAATGCAGCGCACGCTTCGCCGGAGGACGCGACGATTCGACTGCGTGGGATCGTGGTCGATGGAGGCTACGCGATCGAGGTTCAAGACAAAGGCGCTGGCGTGGTCGACGCCGAAAAAGAGCGAATATTTGAGCCGTTTTTTTCAAAACGCCGTGGCGGAAGCGGACTCGGGCTCTCGGTTGTCTTGGGAATTGTAAAATCTCATGGGGGCACAATCGAGGTCGTCGACGCAATCGACGGCGGCGCGTGCCTGGTCGTGTTTTTGCCCGATGGAGGCACCCATGCCTAAGAAAGAATCCGTGGTCCTGGTCGTCGACGATAAACATAATATGTTGCGTTTGATGACTAAGGTCTTGAAAGCAGACGCGAAAGTTTTGACTGCTCAAGGTGGTGCGGAGGCACTCAAGATTTTGGCGATGGAGCCAGTCGACGTCATTTTATGCGACCTTAAAATGCCCGACATGGACGGGCTGGACGTCTTGAAAGCAGCCAAACGCCTACGGCCTGGTGCAGAATTTGTGTTGATGACGGCGTACGCGAGCGTGGGGACGGCCGTCGAGGCATTGAAGCTCGGCGCTTACGACTATTTGAGCAAACCGTTCGAGCCTGAAGAGGCGCGCGCTGTGGTGCTTCGTGCGCTTTCATTGACCAAGGCCGTAAACACGAGTGACGCGCCGTTTCCCGAGGTCTTACCCGGCGTTGTGGCGAAATCCAGGGTGATGCAAGACGTCGCTGAATTGGTGACCAAACTGGCGCAGAGCGACGCGACGACCTTGATTCTTGGGGATACTGGCACCGGCAAAGAGCGCGTGGCGCGAGCCGTTCACGAGTTGAGCCCGCGCGCTTCGAACCGATTTGTGGCGCTGAACTGTGCCGCGATTCCAGCTGAACTCCTGGAAAGCGAATTGTTTGGGCACATGAAAGGCGCGTTTACCGGCGCAGTCAGTGACCGAAAAGGACTCTTTGAGGAGGCCAGCGGCGGGTCGCTGTTTCTGGACGAGATTGGCGATATGCGGCCTTCGTTGCAGGCCAAACTGACGCGTGTGCTCGAGGAACGCTCCATTCGTCGAGTGGGCGACTCCAAGGAGCGAAAGGTTGATGTCCGACTGATTGCGGCCACGCATCGCGACTTAGAATCGATGGTGGAATCTGGAACGTTTCGTGAAGATCTCTGGTACCGACTAAATGTCGCACAGGTGTTGCTCCCCAAGCTCGTGGACCGACCCGATGATGTGGAAGTCTTGGCCCGGTTTTTTCTGCGCCAACAGGCCGAACACGGCAGGGTGACAGGCCCGAACGAATTTACACAAGAAGCGATGAGTCTGCTGGTGGATTACGATTGGCCAGGCAATGTTCGGCAGCTTCGATCTGCGGTGGAGCGGGCCAGCATCGTTGCGGCCGGCGAGCGTGTTGAGGTTGGGGATTTGCCGCCGGAGCTTTTGCGGGGGGCCAGTGTTTCAAACACGGATTTGTCGGCTTTCACGTGGTCTGAAGCGACCGAACGCGGTCGGCTTGAGCTTGGAAAACGCTACCTACAGGATGTCCTTGAGCGCTTTGACGGCAATGTGAATGACGCGGCGTCTCACGCGGACGTCGAGCGCGAGAGCTTCTATCGTCTCTTGCGGAAACATGGCGTTGACGCGTCGCTATTTCGTGGCTCGTCAGGACATTGAAATTGAATGTCAGCGCGGGTAGCAGACCCTGGCCTGGTCGTATCGCCATTCGATAGGACCGCAGGATTCACGCCTTCCGCACTCGTCCGACTGGCACAACGTGTGGCATTGCACGTCCGTGGAGCGTGCATTCATGCCTGCTTTCTTGACGCAGAGGGCACCGCTCGGACATGCGTTGAGGTAGCAGTTTTCGCCGACTTCGGTGAGGTTTTCGGTGGATGCAAGACAGCGGAAGTCCGCGATACGCGGGGCGAACTGGCATGTTTTGCCTGGCGCACAATCTGGTGCGTAGGGGTCGCACTCTGGGTAGGACGGCAGGAATTCAGCACAATCAAGGTCAGGGGTATCGACCTGGGCTGCGCGACATTCCAGGAAAGCGCTCAGGTTGTCCATCGCGTAGACGCCCATGCCACGGCAGGTGCCATCGGCGTCACATTGAGAAGTCCGCCAGCAACCGTTTGCGCCCGGGACGTACTCGGGAAGCGAATTGCCGCACACCAGAATTCCGCGAACGCTCCCATCTGGATCGACGATGGGGCCACCTGAATTTCCACCAAACCCATCCACGGTCGCTTCAAACGAGTTGAGAGAGGTGTAGTAGGACATGTCTGCGACGGTGCCTGGAGCGACCTTCATTGGGATTCCGCTGGGAAATCCGATGGCCGAAACCAATTCACCAAGTTCTGGTCTGGTGGGTTCGATTTTCAGTGGTGTTCGGCCCACGACTTCTCGATCGAGTCGGACGACGGCGTAGTCGGCCGTGCATTCCTGACTCTCGTAGGCGAGCACTTCAGCGCAGCCATAGACGTTCTCGGGCTTTAGAGCCGGGACGTCGCCGGCCGCCGCTGTGGCCTCGTCGTCGTAATTCAGGTCGAAGATCCACGTGCTGTCTTGGCAAAGTGCTTGAATCGAAGTCGACCCTTGTTTCACGCAATGTCCTGCCGTGATCAGGATATCGGGGGCAACCAAAAATCCCGAGCAACTCGCGATCACGGGTTGGCTCGCAAACTTCGCGTCGTCGCACAGGAATTTCTCGATCTGCAGCGTGTCGGGCGGTTCAGCGAGCTCGATCGTGTCTGCTCCGAAAGTTAGGCGATGACGAGGCACCATGGCGGCGACGGCCTGCGTTGCGACTCGGAGCGCTGAAGCTTCGTCGAGCGAATAGACATCTAGGCGATCGTCGCTCCCAAAAACGTCTCCTTTGCCGCCTTCGCCAGAAGGTTGAACAGAGGCAGGCGGGGTGGATTCGTCATTTGAGTCGGGAGTCGTGCAGCCAGTGACCGCCACCGTTAGCGCAGCCCATACGAACGCCCGAGAACCGATTTGTCCACACATCGACCATGAGTTGGCGAGAAGTTCTTTCATAGGTCGAGGCCTGTTTTTGAAAACGATGGCTGATGGTGACGTGGTTTCGTGGGGGCGTCAATCGCTTTGCGCCTGTGCGGATAGCGCTCCCGCTCAAGCAGGTCGCTCGACTCGGCGAAGATCGTTGTCGGGATTCGTTGTGGATCCGTCGATATCTGTGTTAGCGGTCAACAACAAACACTTTGAAAGGGGCGACCATATGAAGGCTTTTATTGGGATTATTCTGCTGTCTGTCGGCGCTGCAGCTTGCGGTGACGACACCACAAGTAATCCGGCTGCAAATAATGGTGGAAATAACACCAATAATACTCAGACCAATAATAGCGACGGGATTACTCGCGGCGAAAATGGAGCGATCAACACGAGCGCCTTCGACGGCCAAGTCGTGTGGGCCTCATCCGGCGCGGTATCGTGGATCGACCTCGCCACGAACACCAAACGGCAAGTCTCCGTCGGGCCCGAGTCGCTCGACGATCTCGATCAGCTCGTCGTCCACGATGGGCTTTCGCTCTCGGTCGACGGAAAGGTTGTCGCGTACACCAAGTCATCGAGCTCTTATTGCACGGGGGCCGAGGGACCCTTCCTGATTCCATTCGGGCAGCTCGAGGTGGTCACGCCAGGCGAACCAGGCGACGTGCTTCCGGTCGACGTCGGCGACGGCGAGATTGTATGCCGTTCGGCCCAGTCTCCGTCACTTGATGCGACGGGGAGTTCGGTCGCGTATGCCGAGCAGCGACTGATGAAAAACGGTGACCTCGTCAAGTCTGACATCATGTTCTGGACTCGAAGCGGTGAGCCGACGCGGCTGACAACCAACGAGGCGATGGACTTTTACCCGATCCTCAGCGCAGACGGAGCGCGGGTCGTGTTCTTGTCGACCCGCGACACAGATTCGGAGCAGGAAGGCGGCCTCTACATCATGCCGACCGATGGCTCGGCCGAGCCGACTAAAATCGATATCAGCCATCCTGACATCACCAACGAGGCGAGGCTTGGCCAACTCGACCTGCCTGCGTGCAGCAACGACCTTTCTCGATGCGTGTACGTCGATGGGCCCGACCTCGATCATCGCGGAGCGTATCTTGTCCAGACCGATGGAAGCGGTGTGACACGACTTGGAGAGGTCACAAACGTGCTCACTGTTGGGATCAGCGGCGACGGGACCAAGGCGCTCTTGGCTCGGTCGCTCGACGGGCTGAAAAGTGAGCTCGTCCTCTTCGACCTGAACGCCCCTCAGAACGGTGAGGTGATTCAAACGAATCTGCCCGCGGATCTGGCCAACCCACCTAAGCTCAACTTCGACGGGAGCCTCTTCATCATTAACCTTCCTTTTTTCGAGCCCTGGGGCAATCTCAGGGGGGCTGGCAATTTGTCGGTTTTTCAGACCAAAGGAGAAGGCTCGGCTTTGATCGATTCTGACAAGACCGATGACGAGTTCGTGACCGTCGCCAACTTCCGGTTCAACCTTCGATAAGTTGGTGGCATCAGCCGCAGAGTGACCGAATCAGTCACAAAGAATCTCTTTCGGTCACAACAAATCACGCTAAAGGTCCCGCAGGGCCGCATTCTACCGTGTGGCCGAGTGATTTTTCGGCGGCACGACCTGTGCACAACCACACCCGTCTGCGTGAACGCAAGGAGGCGGCGTGAAGTGGTTGGTTCTATTTTTGGTTTTTGGGGTGATGGGATGTGGCGGTGCGCCAGTCCAAAACGCGCGTGAGATGTGGTCGACAAGTTCACCTCCACCGGCGCTTGGTCCGGCGCTGCCTGAGTTCAAGTTCGAGGCTGGTTTACCCGGATATGTAGAATACGCGTTGGCCAATCAACCAGGTTTGGGCAGCGCACACGCGCGTTGGTCGGCGGCTATCCATCGGATTTCCAGGTCGGAGCGCTTGCCTGATCCGATGTTGATGGTGGGAGTTCGAGCGGTGAATCCCGACATGGGACTTGGGCTGGGAACCGTCGGCGTACAACAGGCGTTGCCGTGGCCCACACGGTTGAGTCTTGGTGCAGATGCCGCTGCTGAAGCCACGTTGGCCGAAAAGGACCGCTACGAAGCGACCTCGCTCGCCGTCGTCGAACGCGTGTCGCGGGCCTATTGGGGACTCTGGAGAGTGCGTCAATTACGGCGCCTGCACGAAGAACACCTTCAAATTGTACAATCCCTTGCCGAGGCCGTTCGCTCAAGGCTTGCGACAGGCGCGGCCAGTCTTGCAGACCAGCAGCAGGTCGACCTGACCGTTTCGCGAATCGCCGACGACATCGAAACCATGAAGGCCTCGGAAGCCGCCTGGGAAGCCGAGTTGCGATTGGCCATCGGGGCTCCTGAACTAAAGGATTTACCCACCCAAGACGACGCGCCGTTGCCTGTGCCTCTCACAGAAAACCGCCAATCTCTGGCCGGGGCCGCTGCGGCTCATCCCGCCTTGCTGGCCTACAATTCGCTAGCCAAGTCCAAAGAAATCATGGCGCAGGCTGAGGCCGCCGACGGATTGCCTGACTTCTTGGTTTCAGCTGAATGGGCGGTGGCCGAAGACACTTTGATGGTGGGGGCCGGCATCTCTTTGCCTTTATGGCGCGGTTCATACGCCGATGCCGTCGACGCGATGGAGGCCGAGGCGCTGATGCATAAATTCGAAGGGCAGGTGGCGCTGGAAGCCGCTCTGGCCGCCATGGATTCCGAGATCGCAACGCTCAACGACACCGCGCGACGAAGTGCGGTTTTAAATGACGTTCTAATTCCGCAAGCAAACGCGGCGTATGAGTCGGTCGTTGGTGGCTACGTCACCGGAAATGGAAATGTCACGCAGTTATTAATGGCTCAGCGGGACCTGCTCGATTTGAGAATCGCTTTGGAATCTGTGCGCGCTGATTACGCCGATTCGAAAGCACGTCTTGAACAGATTGTGGGCCGAGAAATCCCATTTGGAGAAAAATAATGAACGAATTTCCATGGAAAAAATGGGGTCTTCGTGTTCTGCCGGCTGCCCTGGTGATTTTCGGAATCATTCTTGGGGCCGCTTTTTGTGGTGGCTCTCAGGTGGCTGAGGTCCCGCGCGATCAAGCGGATAAACACGACCACTCTGACGCTGATGCCGCGATGTGGACGTGTTCGATGCACCCTCAGATTCGGCAGGCCGAACCCGGACAATGTCCGATTTGTGGGATGGATTTAATTCCGGTTTCAACCTCGTCCGGAGAGCAGGGCGCCAACCGAATCGAGCTCTCGGAAAGAGCGCAGATTTTGGCCAAAGTGCGGACCACAGAGGTTCGTCGTCAGGGGGATGAGGGCGCGCAAATCCGCCTGCTTGGCCGCGTGGAACCCAACGAATCGACGTTTCGCACTGTCACAGCATGGACCGGCGGCAGAATTGACCGGCTTCATGTCAACGTGACAGGGGCCAAAGTGAAGTCAGGCCAGGTGATTGCCACGCTTTACAGCCCCGAAGTCTTCACCGCACATCAGGACTTACTGACGGCCAAGAAACAATTGGCGGCCATGGTCAATGGAACTGAAGTCTCAAAAATGGCCTCAAACGCGAGCCTTGAGGCATCGCGCGAACGCTTGAGGTTACTTGGCGTCCCCGACAACGAATTGGCGCGCATGGAAGGTCAGAATAAGCCGACCAAAGCTGTCGCAATTCGGTCGCCATTTTCAGGGACTGTGATGGAGCGCATGGCGACGGAAGGCGCCTACGTCATGACGGGAACTCCGCTTTATCGCGTCGCGGATTTGGGGACACTTTGGATTCAGCTTGATGCCTACGAAAGCGACCTTCCACGGCTTGCTGTCGGGCAATCTGTCCAGATCGAGGTCGAGGCTTTTTCTTCCGAGAAATTTGAAGGGAAAATTACCTTCATCGACCCCACCGTCGACGCCCAACGACGCACAGCAAAGGTTCGCGTCGAAGTTCCAAATACGGATGGCCGTTTGCGCCCAGGCATGTTTGCGCAGGCGATGGTCGATGCCGGTGGCTCCGAAAAATCAGCATTGGTGATTCCTTCGTCAGCGGCTTTGTTCACGGGCCGCCGTTCGATCGTCTATGTCGAGGTTCCCGGCGCGGACAGGCCAACCTACGAGCCCAGGAATGTGCGCCTTGGACCGCGGCTGGGCGAGAATTACCCCGTGGTTGCAGGACTTTCTGCGGGCGAACGCGTGGTTTCGCGGGGGGCTTTTGTTCTGGACGCCGATCTGCAGATCAAAGGTGGCGCCAGCATGATGAGCGCGCCTGATGACCGCCAGGCCATTTCGGAAAATCTGATCGAGTTATCCGGCGCGGAATTGGCGCAGCTTGAACCCCTTGTGAATGAGTATCTAAGCGTGCAACGAGCGTTGGCGGGTGACGATCATGCAGCCGCAAAAGCGGCAGCGGAGTCAATTATGGCGGGCCTCGCCGCGGTGAAATTTGATAAAAATACCGCGGCAGCCACCGCGTTTTCCAAAGTGGCGTCGCCGCTTGCTCAGCATGCGAAACATGTCTCGATGTCCAAAGATATCGAGGAGGCACGCCTTGGTTTTGAGGGGTTGAGTCACGTCGTCATGGATGTTCTGCGCGTCTTTGGAAATCCACTGCCGTTTTCGGTCGTGCTCGCCCACTGCCCGATGGCCCTTGGGACCAACGGGGCGGATTGGATTCAAGGCGGCAAGGTCATCGATAACTCGTATTTTGGTGAGTCGATGCGCTCATGCGGCGACGTCGTGCGTGTGGTGGACCCTGGAACCCATCTGGACACGACTGAGGTGACCAAATGAGCGGGCACGAGGCCAAAAGCGGCTGGGAGTCCTTTATCGGTTGGTTCATCGAGAACCGACTCGTGGTCTTTCTGCTGACCTTGATTTTGATTGCAGGTGGCGTGCACGTGTCCCCCTTTGATTGGGATGTAGGCTCGTTTCCGCGCAATCCAGTGCCCGTCGACGCGATTCCAGATATCGGTGAAAATCAGCAGATTATTTTCACGGAATGGGCAGGGCGCTCGCCTAAAGACGTCGAAGATCAGGTTACGTATCCACTGACGACTGCGTTGCTTGGTGTGCCGGGCGTACGAACGATTCGCTCGAATTCCATGTTTGGATTTTCGTCGATTTACGTGATTTTTGAAGACGATGTCGAGTTCTATTGGTCGCGTTCACGCGTGCTTGAAAAGTTGTCGAGCCTGCCTGAAGGCACCATTCCAAGCGGGCTTTCGCCCACTCTTGGTCCAGACGCTACGGCGCTTGGGCAGGTGTTTTGGTACACACTCGAAGGCCATGATCCCGATGGGAACGTTGTTGGCGGCTGGGACCAGGACGAGCTTCGTTCGATCCAAGATTGGACCATCCGTTATGCGCTGCAATCGGTCGAAGGTGTGTCCGAGGTCGCGTCGGTTGGTGGATTTGTGCGCGAATATCAGGTCGACGTCGACCCTGAGGCAATGCGGGCGCAAGGCGTGACGTTGAGCCAGGTGGCCGCGGCGGTCAAAAACTCGAATCTGGATGTGGGTGCCCGAACGCTTGAAATCAATAACGTCGAATACGTGGTGCGAGGCATCGGTTTTGTAAAAACTCTGGGTGACCTCGAGGAAACCGTGGTCGCGTCCCGAGACTCGACTCCGATTCGCATCAAAGACGTTGCATCGGTAAATCTTGGGCCTGAGCTTCGGCGCGGTGCGCTTGATGATGCGGGGGCTCCCGCGACCGGCGGTGTGGTCGTCGCACGGTTCATGGAAAATCCGCTGAAGGTGATTTCCAACGTCAAAGAACGCATTAAAAAGATTCAGGCAGGATTGCCAAAACGAACCTTAGAAGATGGCACCGTGAGCCAGGTCACGATCGTGCCCTTTTACGATCGAACGGTTCTGATTTACGAAACCTTGGAAACGCTATCGACTGCGCTCTGGCAAGCGTTGTTGATTACGTTGATTGTGGTTTTGGTGATGCTGCGCAACCTGCGCAGCTCGTTCCTGATTTCGCTCACCTTGCCGCTGGGCGTGCTTGCGGCTTTTGTGACCATGAAGGTTACAGGGGTGGATGCCAATATTATGGCGCTGGCCGGGGTTGCGATTGCGATCGGCACGATGGTCGATATTGGCATCGTATTTATCGAAAATATCCAGCAGCATTTAGAGACCGACACGGGGGAGCCAAGGCTTGTCGTCGTAAGGCGCGCTGCGGGCGAGGTCGCGCCGGCGGTGATGACTTCGGTTGCAACAACGGTCGTTAGTTTCTTGCCCGTTTTGGGACTTTCGGGCGGGGAATTACGCCTTTTTGCACCGCTGGCATTCACAAAAACGTTCGCAATGGTTTCTGCGTTTATTCTGGCGGTGATGATTTTGCCGGCCGTGGCCGTGATGGTGATGCGCAAGGAAAATCCGAAGTGGAGCAAGCCCGGGCGTGTCATCAATTTTGTGGCCGTGGTGGCCGTGACCATGTTGCTCGCCAGCGACTGGATGCCACTTGGGATTGGCAAAGGGCTCATTTTAAACGCGCTTTTTGTCGGGGGAATTGTTGCGTTTGTGATGGGACTTTTTCGACTTTTTGAAGTTCTTTACGGACGAATTCTTGGCGAGCTTTTGAAACAAAAGACCCTCTTTCTGTTGGTGCCGCTCTGTGTGGTGCTGATGGGCGTTACGGCGTGGCGCGGATTTGACTCGATGTTTGGATGGTTGCCCGATGGGCTGCGCCAGACACCACCCGTCGTTCGTTTGGCGCATTTGCTGCCTGGATTTGGCCGAGAATACATGCCGCCTTTTGATGAGGGGGCGTTTCTGTACATGCCGACGACCATGCCGCATGCCTCGATCGGCGAAGTTGCAGATTTATTGTCGAATATGGACGCCGCGATTGCGGCGATTCCAGAGGTCGATCGAGTCGTTGGAAAACTCGGTCGAGTTGAAAGCGCGTTGGACCCAGCGCCGATCTCGATGGTCGACACGGTCATCACTTATAAACCCGAATACCGCACCGACGAGAACGGCGAACGCGTGCGCCAATGGCGCGATCATATCAAGACGTCACAGGATATCTGGGCCGAGATTTCCAAAGCGGCAGCGGTTCCAGGCGTGACCGGAGCTCCAGTTCTGATGCCGATTGCGGCGCGAATTGTGATGTTGCAAAGCGGGATGCGCGCGCCCATGGGAATCAAGGTTCATGGGCCGACTCTTGAGTCGATTGAAGCGTTTGGTATGGAGCTTGAGAAGTTGTTGAAGGAGGTCCCGAGCGTTCGCGCAGAAACGGTCTTTGCGGACCGCGTGGTGGGCAAACCCTATATTGAATTGGTCATCGATCGTGAGGCGATAGGCCGCTACGGCCTCTCAATTGTGGACGTTCAAAGCGTGCTGCAGGTCGCGCTGGGTGGCATGATGTTGACCCAGACGGTCGAAGGTCGAGAGCGATATCCCGTGCGCGTTCGCTACATGCGTGAGGAACGCGACAGCATCGAGGCTCTGGAACGGATCTTTGTGCCGACCCCAAATGGTGAACAAATTCCGTTGACGCAATTGGCGCATGTCGAATACGTGCGCGGCCCTCAGATGATTCGAGCCGAAGACACATTTCTGACAAGTTATGTGCTTTTTGACAAAAAGCCCGAAATTGCCGAGGTCGAGGCCGTGGAGATGGCCAAGGCGTATTTGACCCAGAAAATCGATAACGGCGAGTTGGACGTTCCCGCTGGTGTGAGCTTCGAGTTTGCCGGTTCATACGAAAACCAAGTCCGCAGCGAAAAACGCCTCATGATTCTGGTGCCACTGGCTCTGGCTGTGGTCTTCATGCTGCTCTACCTGCAATTCCATCGTGTCGTGATTACCGGTGTGATCTTCACGGGGGTCGCGGTGTCGCTCTCCGGCGGCTTCCTTTTGATTTGGGCGTATGGGCAGCCCTGGTTCATGGATTTTACGGTCTTTGGAATCTACATGCGCGACCTCTTTCAGGTGGGAACGGTGAACCTATCCGTCGCCGTCTGGATTGGTTTCATCGCTCTTGTCGGCATCGCAACCGATGACGGTGTCGTGATGTCCACCTACCTAAAACAGCGTTTCGAGGCCGAACCGCCCAAAAGCATCGCGGAGGTCCGTGAGCGCACGCTCGATGCCGGTCTGCGCCGTGTTCGACCTTGCCTGATGACGACCGCCACGACGATTCTGGCACTTCTTCCGGTCGTAACCTCACAAGGGCGTGGCTCGGATATCATGATGCCAATGGCGTTGCCGGCGATGGGCGGAATGGTCATCGAATTGATGACACTTTTTGTCGTCCCTGTCCTTTTTGCCGCTGCCGAGGAATTCAAGTTTCGTCGGTCGGGGCTGGGTTAGTCAGGTTTCGGGCGGTCAGGTTTCGGGTGGTCGGCTTTCAGGTGCGCAGGCCCTATGGCCTGCATGGGATTCCTACGATTATTCAGCGATATTCGAGCCATACGCTCCGTATTCGGTGCTCCGCATCGACACCTGTCTTGACATTTCATGATGTTTCATGAAGTCTGGTTTGACGTGAAAGAGGTGCCTATGTCGTCAAAAAATAGAGTAAAATTCGCAACCCAAGTTGACTCCGAGGTTTTGGAGGCCGTCCGAAATCTGGCCGCAGAAGAGGGCAGGCAACTGCAGGCTCTTGTGGACGAGGCCTTGACCGATCTGCTGGAAAAACGGAATCAGTCGCGCCCCAGATCTCATGTCATGGCTGCTTATCAGGCCAGCCATGAAAAATTCAGCGGGCTTTATAAGAAGTTGGCGGAATGACGGATTATCTGACCACGATCGAAGTTCTGGCGATCCACGAGGACCAGATTCAGCGTTACGGCGGGTCACACGGTGTTCGCGACCTCGGTCTTTTGGAGGCTGCGCTGTTTAGGCCGCAGACTGGCTATTACGGCGACCTCATTGGCGAAGCGGCGGCTCTCTGGGAGAGTCTCTCGCAGAATCACCCGTTTATCGATGGCAATAAACGAACCGCTTTTGCGGTGGTCTACACTTTTCTTCGCATCAATCAGGCCCTATTCACGGCCGACGCGAAGGTCACTGAAGTCTTCATCCTGGATTTGTATCAGACAGGGAGATTCGATTTCGATGAGTTGGAACCGTGGTTGCGCAAAAATATGATGATTTTGTAATCACTGTGTGGGTCGGTTGTCGGTGTGGCGAGCAGGCCTGAGACCGACGAATTCCAGTTGGACCTAGTTGAAGCAGACCCCTGCGTGCGTCCACGTCTTGTTTGTCTGCCAATAACGCTCGAACATCACCCGGCGTGTCTGTGCACCTTCACCTGCAACACAGGTGGCGATTTTCGCCTGGATTTCGGCCAATTGCAGGCCTGCCAATCCGATGGGTGCCGGTTCATCACAGCTCGCCCTCTTTTGAACAACCACAGACCCGTCCAGATTCTGAGTAAACATGGGCAGGCCTAAGCGGCCGAACTCTATCCCAATCGTCGACTTATGGACCGGAATGCCGATACGGTCGCCAACTTGTAGACCCGGGCCTGAAGTCCAAATGATGCCTTCGGGGGTCAGAAGCGGGGTGGGGTCCAATTCTTCAAGTTGATAAAATCCCATAACAAACGTGATTGTTGAGTCTGGGCGCGGCGAACCGTAGACGGTGTCCGTAATTTTTAGGGTAATCGACATAGCGGGACTGATGATTCCAGTCGAACATGTTTTTACTTCGTCATAAGGCGGTGACGCTTCGACCATGATGTTACTGGTCATGTCGATTTTCGTGATGTCGCCAAAATAAAATCCGTCGACTGCGACGATCCAATCACAGAAGTCTGGGGCGGTAGGAGATTCCAAACAATCTCTATTTTCGGCGCCTGCGGGAAGTGTGGCGGTCTGGATTCCACCCACTGCGTTATTTGTTTCGGAGGAGCCAGTTGAACTGTCGACAGGGCCATTATCTGACGTGCAGCCGGTTGAGACGATAAGGCCTAAAAACATAGCGTACGCAAAAACTCGCATTGGTTTCACCGGGATTATTAGCTTGGTTTCAGGGCGAGAATAGAAAGAGTTAAAACGCCAATCAAGGGCCTGACTGATAACTTGCCTCTTAGTCTTCAATGAAGGACGGTCGATCGCGCAGGGGCCCGATTTCGGCGGTCCACGCCAAGTCAATCGTACATTTTTTCGGCAATCTGCTTTCTATGCATTTTGCGGCAGTATATTGCCGTTTGTTAGTTTAAAAGGAGCGATTATCGGAATTATAGTGCCGGCATGGCAAAGGAATCTCTCAAGTTTGACGTTCATTTCAGAACTTGGCATGAAGCCGTTGAATTTTTGGATAGTGGACGGCAAGGTCGCACCACGCGCGCCTACAGGAATGACATCATTGAGACGGAACGCGATGAAGAGTGTTGCAATGAATGCCGAAGAACGTGATGCCTTCTTTGATGACGTCGTGCGTGCGGTCACAGACGGTAAGATGACTTGGGGCGAGGTCGTCAGGTCGTTGAGGACCGACGTCGCTGGGGTTAATCAGGCGACTTTCGCCAGGATGACGAAGATTTCGGAGCGCGCTTTGCGCCAGCTGGAAACTGATGTGGGAAACCCGACTCTCGCCACACTTGGGGTCGTGTTGAAGCCGTTTGGTCTTAGTTTTGGGCTTCGCCGCCGCCGTTGATCGTAGAATCGCAATGCGCGGCTGGAGCCGTATGTACCGGTCGCAGAATCGCATTGCGCGGCTGGATTTGTCAGGTTTCTTCATCCAGCCGAGCCACGAATTCAGCGATTGTAAACCAGTTTCGATTTGGAGGGGTCTCCGCCGTGCTGACTTCGTATTTTTGGTCTCGCCAATCGCCATTTGCAAGGTCAGCGCTCAGTGTAGGCCCATATAATCCGCGATTTCGGCCCATCACTCCAAACGAAAGCTCGTTGGCATTAAATCGTCGAAGAATTTCTGCTCCGCTCAGATGGCTCTCGGCATTCTTGCCGAACGAGTCCGCATGTCCGCTGGAACCAACCATATGATCAAAGTCTCGAAGTGCTGTCTTGAGTTCCGAAAGGAAATAGTGGTCGGCTCCCACGACAGGTTCATAAGCAGCTGCGACTTGCTCCCAGGTTAGAACCGGAAATCCAAGGCCCTCCATGGCTTGCGCATGAGAACTAGCGAGCAATGCCCCATGCCAAATCGCGTCGATATGGAGTTTTGTCGCCATGTAGCCCATGAGTTCCGCCTGCTTTTCCATTTGGTTGCGAAGCTGGCTACATGTCGCGGGCGAATACATCTTTCCTTCGATGATGATCATGACGCGTCGAGCCTCGCCGTTGACCACCATCACAATATCTGGTGTCTCACCGGTGGTTGGCGCATCCTGAAATCATTCTAAATCGGCTTTAATAAGGGCTTTGCGAAGGCTGTATTCGGTAAGAAATTGGAAATTGCAATCTGCACCCGTCTTGAGCGGAGGGACGTCGAAACCGCCGAGCAGTTGAATAAACGAGTCGAAGTTTTCGAAATTATTCGTTCCAATAAGTGATGGGAAAATCGCTCCCGTGTAGAATTGTTCTGAGCGGTTATGAGGTAGTTTCCATGTCATTTGGTTCCCCAATTCAGATTTGATGACTAATCTCGGATCTCATGATCAGCTTGTCCTTCATCGAAACGCGAAATGCTCGGGTCGCCAAGCGGAAACCGCCGCGAGGATTCGAAAAATGACTGTTTTTGAAGTTATACTACAGCCGTTTGGACTTCGTCTCGGTCTTCGCCGGGTATATGCAGGTATCGGTCGCAGAATCGCAATGCGGGCAGGATGCCTGCGTATCGGTCGATCGCAATGCCTGCGTACCCTGCGCACATCACAGAAGCTGGGCTTTGGGGTGCGCCGGGTCCAAAACGGCCTTAGCGGCGGCCTCACGGCGCTCAGAGTAGCGGTCGACCAGATAGTCGCGGTGGTCTCGAGTCAGCATCGTGAATTTGTAGAGCTCTTCCATCACATCGACGACACGGTCGCGGTAGGAGGAGTCCTTCATGGTGCCGTCCTCGTGGAACTCGTTGTAAGCCTTGGCCACCGACGATTGGTTTGGAATCGTAATCATGCGCATCCATCGTCCCAAAATTCGGAGCGTGTTTACGGCATTAAATGATTGTGAACCACCGCTGACCTGCATCACCGCAAGCGTTCTCCCTTGTGTTGGGCGCACGGCCCCAGCGGGCAGGGGAATCCAGTCGATCTGGTTCTTAAAAACGCCGGTGATATTTCCGTGCATTTCCGGTGAGGTCCAGACCTGACCTTCCGACCATTCGCAGAGCCCGCGAAGGCGAAGAACTTCGGGATGTTCTTCGTGTTTCGGGCTTTTGACCGGAAGATCTTCGGGATTGAAAATGCGAACGTCGGCTCCGATTTCCTGCAGGATTCGAGCGGCCTCTTCGGTCAACAGTCGGCTGTAGGAGCGTTCCCGCAATGATCCGTAAAGCATCAGAATTTTGGGAGGGTCGTCGCGTCTTGGAGGCTCTGGCAAAGGCGGGACTTCGAGTTTGGGCGGGTTGCCGTCGTGATAGCTCATGAATTCACCAAGAAAAACGGTTCTTTGTCGGCAGGCATTTCGCCCATTTCTTCGTCGGTCAGACGGGCGTAAATTTCGATTAAATTTCCACCCGGGTCTTTGAGCCATAGCTCGTGCAGCGGGGTTCCTCGCCAGGTTGTGCGCGCGGGTTTATGAATCGTCCAGCCGGCGTTTTCTGCCTGATGATGGGCTTGAATCACTGCTGCACGTGTCCCAACGTCGATGCCGAGGTGGTAGAGCGTGTCGTGATGAAGCTCCATGCCGTCGTCGACCAACAGGACCAAATTGGTTTTGATTTTTGGGCTCACAAAAGTCACATAGCGATGGGTCCATTCTTTAGGACGCACATCCAAAAGCCACGTGTAAAACCGTGCGCCATCGGCGAGGTTAGGGACGCGAATGCTGGCGTGAAACTCATGGGGTTTGGGGCCTTCGGGCACGTTGCGTAGTGCGGCCAAAACCTGGATGCGTTCGCGGATTTGGTCTCGCGCGATTCGGAAATACTGCAAGCGTTCTTCGTCGCTTAGGACTTCGTTTTTGCGGTCTGGATCCTGTAAAGGCCAATGCAGTCTTGGCGCCTTTCCTAAGAATACCGGGCAGACTTCTTCGGCGCATAAAGTGATGACTAAATCTACGGAATCTGGCGCGATATCGGCTACGTTTTTCGAAACATGCGAAGCCAGCGAAATGTCGAGTTCAGCCATCGCCTGAACGGCCAAAGGATTGACTTTGGTCGGCATCGATCCCGCAGATTGGATCAGAACATCGTCACCAAAAATGGAACGTGCAAGGCCTTCGGCCATCTGCGAGCGTGCCGAGTTGGCGACGCATAAAAAAAGAATATTATTAAATGTAAATCCTGACATGATTAGGATGCCTCGGCGTTTGGGAACCATTGCTGAGTTCGATTTGCGAATGCCACAAGAGATAACATGACGGGGACCTCGATCAGCACGCCCACCACGGTGGCCAGGGCAGCGCCTGAAGACAGGCCAAAGAGGCTGATGGCCACTGCCACGGCCAGTTCAAAGAAGTTCGAAGTGCCAATCATTGCGGCTGGTGCGGCGACATTGAAGGGCAATTTCAGGAAGCGGGCAGCGGTATAAGTGATGGCAAAAATACCGTAGCTTTGAAGCAGCAAGGGAATCGCGATCAAGACCACGCGGAAGGGTTGGTCGATGATGGTCTGGGCCTGAAATCCAAAGAGCAGGGCGACAGTCAGCAGCAGCCCCATCATGGAGGTTGGCTTCAAAGTATTTCCCAAGTTCTCTAGCTTTTCGCGAGTCAGCTGTTTCTGGGTGATGATTCCCGCACCCAACGGGATCACGACAAAAATCACCACCGATGCAATCAGCGTTTCCCACGGGATTTCCAGGTCCGTGACGCCCAGCAAGAGTCCCGCAATGGGCGCGAAGGCAAAGACCATGATCAGGTCGTTGATCGAGACCTGCACCAGCGTGTAGTTTGCGTCGCCGTTGGTCAGGTGACTCCATACAAAGACCATGGCTGTGCACGGCGCAACGCCCAGCAAAATCATGCCCGCGATGTATTGGTGTGCGTCCTCAACGGGCAAAAGCCCGGCAAAAACGTGCTCAAAAAACAGGATGCCCAGTGCTGCCATCGTGAACGGTTTGATCAGCCAATTGATGACGAGCGTGAGCGCTAAACCTTTGGGTTTTTTGCCGACATCTTTGAGGCAGGACGGGTCGACCTTGAGCATCATCGGATAAATCATCAACCAAATCAGCACGGCCACTACGATGTTGACGCGCGCGATTTCCAGAGTCGCCACAACCTCAAAAAGCCCAGGAATGGCGAGCCCAAGCCCCACACCAGCCAAAATGGCGAGTGCGACCCAGAGTGAAAGATACTTTTCGAATACGCCCACGGTTCTTCTCGTTTTGCATCGTGAATTGTGGATTTACGATAGTTGGGTCAAAGCCTCAGAGGCTAGCCACCAGGCTCTTAAGCAGGGCAACAGCGCTTGGTTCCACGCAATAGCAGACGCGCGGTCCGTCGACTTCGCCACGAATAAGGCCGGCCTCTTTGAGCTGTTTCAGGTGTTGAGACACTGTTGATTGTGCGAGCGGAAGTTCGTCGACAATTTCGCCGCAAACACACGCATTCTTGCGAATGAGCAGACGTAGAATCGTGACACGCGCTGGATGGCCAAGGGCTTTGGCGAGCGCGGCGAGTCGCTCGTCGGCCTGCTCATCGTCTGGTACTTCGGGGGCGGCTGCGGGTGGGCAGCAAATATTTTTGTCGGGCATGATGACTCCTATCGTTAATCGTAAATAGACGATAGGGCTTTTGCTGTCAATGGTTGGGTGAAGAGCGCTGCGGACCGAATCGCCAATGCCGGGCTGGAACTCGGCGGACCGAATCACAACCGACAACCGACAACTGACAACTGACGACCGACAACTGACAACTGACAACCGACGACCGACAACTGACGACCGACAACCGACAACCGACAACCGACCTCAGCAGCCCATGCGCTCGACTTTATCGGCGGGAAATAGACCTTCCACGGAGAGGTAGCGCTCACCACTGTCGCAGATGATGCAGCAGATGGTTTTGCCCTCGTATTCAGGGCGTTTCGCGAGTTCGCCCGCCACCCAGAGCGACGCGCCAGATGTCACGCCTGCGAAGATACCTTCGGTCAAGGCGAGCCGTTTGGTCATCTCGAATGCATCCGCATCCGAAACGTGGATGATTTCGTCGGCGCGTTCTCGTCCGCGCTTGAAATTGTCGGTCACAAACCCCGGCCCGATGCCGATCAATTTGTGTTTGCCCATCTCACCGCCTGAATAGACGGGGCTTCCCTTGGGCTCAAAAGCGATGATTTGGATTTCGGGATTCTTGTTTTTGAAATAGCGCGAAAGCCCTTCAAACGTGCCCGAAGTGCCCAAGCCAATGACCATCGCGTCGATTTTGCCTTCGGTTTGCTCCCAGATCTCGGGGCCCGTGGTGGCTTCGTGCGCGTCGCCATTATGCGGATTGGAGTGCTGATTGATGAAATGAGCTTTTCCTGGCCGTTCTTCGCAATAGGCGATGGCTCGTGCACGTGAGCCTTTGGTGTGCTCGATGGCGGGGGTCAGGACGACTTTTGCCCCAAAAGAATTGAGGATTTTTATGCGTTCAATGCTGCACGATTCGCTCATGAAGATTTTGACGGGAAAACCGTTTGCGGCTCCCACCATCGCGATGGCAATCGCGGTATTTCCGCTGCTCGCCTCGACCAACTCAGTGCCGGGAGCAATTTTGCCGTCCTTAAGCGCCTGATGAATGATGTGTTTCACTGGACGGTCTTTGACCGACATTGGATTGAATAACTCCAATTTCCCCATGAAATTCGTTTTTGAGTCTGGGAAGAGCTTGGTGATTCGCAACATGGGCGTTCGCCCGACAAGCTCGCTAACGTCGTTTACTACATTCATGAATTGGCCTTTTTCGCCTGAATAACTTCGTAAGTATGCTGAATATCGACTCCCGCACGTGAGAGCATGATGGAGGCCGAACAGTATTTTTCGGCCGAGAGTTCCACAGCCCGTGCGACTTTGGCGTCGTTTAGGTTTGTTCCGGTCACGATGAAATGCATCGTAATTTCTGTGAATACTTTTGGGGCCTCACTGGCGCGTTCGGCCTTTAGAACGGCTTTACATCCCTCGACATCTTCACGGCCCTTTTTGAGAATCGTGACGACGTCATACGCCGAACAGGCCCCGACTCCCATCAGCAGGAGTTCCATCGGCCGCGCTCCGGCATTCTGTCCGCCGGCGTCAGGTGGGCCGTCCAATGTAATCGTATGACCCGAACCGGAAGTGGCGTGAAACCTCACGTCACCTTGCCAATCTATGATTGCTTCCATCGTTGACTCCTATGACACGCCCTAGGCTAACTCTGTGACGACTGAATTCCTAGTGGCTTGATAGGGAATCGTTCGCACGAGGGAGCCGGGATTCGGGAATGATGAAAACGTGCGGCTTGAACTCGCGCTTGCGGTGGGCTAACACGCGCATGCTCATCAATTCACAGGGTCCAAGGCCTTGATTCCGGAGAAAGTATATGTCGACCGCTCTTGAAAATACCCTTCACGCACGTGCAAACGATGGTTGCGAACTCTGCAAGTCTACTGAGCTTCTGGCTCCTTTCGCGGTGGCCCCGTTCGAAGACCTCGATGCCGAGCATAATGTGTTGTTGTGTGCTGCATGCACAGAACGCCTGGCAGCCGAAGAGCTCGACGCGAGTCACTGGTTTGGCGTGCGCGAGTCGATCTGGAGCGAACATGCGCCGGTTCAGGTTTTGAGCTTCCGCATCTTGCATCGTCTTGCGGACGTGTGGGCTAAGGAGCTTCTGGAGCAGGCGTACTTGACCGACGAGACGCGGGAGTGGGCGATGAGTGGCGTTAAGGCAAGCGCGCCGACGGGGCCCAGGACGTTGGACAGCAACGGCGCCGAATTGAACGACGGAGATTCGGTGACGTTGATCAAGGATCTGGACGTGAAGGGCGCATCGTTTGTTGCCAAGCGTGGCACGTTGGTGTCGCGGATTCGCCTGACCGAAAACCCAGAGCACGTCGAAGGCAAGGTTAACGGCATCACCCTCGTGCTCAAGACGGCCTTTTTGAAGAAAGCCTGAGCTATTTAGTTGCGACGTCGACCGAGTCTGTGGCGAGCTTGCGGAGCACTTCAGACGGGACTGGCTTGTATAGACAGCGAATATCGCTGCGATTCAGGAATTGTTCCGTCTGGGTGGTGAAGGCCCCGCCGGTCACAAATACCATTCGCTCAACCAATTCTGGTGACGCATCACAGAGGTGGGAAAAGAGTTCCGGGCCGCTCATTCCGGGCATGGTGATGTCGCAGATTACCAGGTCTGGTTTGGCATGTGTTGTGAGGTATTCCAGAGCTTCGCGGCCCGTGCCAAAACACAACACTTCGTGTTTCGAGAGTACGCGAGCAATCGACAGCCTGATCATGGGTTCGTCATCCACGACGACGACCGTCGCCTTGCGCAGCGCCACCTTGGGCGCGTTGGCAGCGACAGCCGGCTCTGCTTGCGGAACGACGACTGGCTCAGCCTCGACCTCTTCTTCGACCGCCGCGACAACAATTCTGAACGTCGTTCCACGCTCAAGCTGGGACTGAACTTCGATCGTTCCGTTCATGTCGGTGATGATGCTGTGTACGATCGACAGGCCCAATCCCGTGCCAGTCTCGCGCATCCTAGTCGAGAAAAATGGATTGAAGATCATGCTCAAATTCTCTTTCGAGATTCCGCTGCCCGTGTCTTCGATTTCAATCACGACGTTGTCGTCTTCGGGAAAGAGACGCACGCGCAGTTCATGTCCATTTGGGTTGGGTGAGGTCTCCATCGCGTGAAGCGCGTTCGACAGGAGGTTTACAAAGACTTGCACGAGCTCAGCGGGGTCCCCGATAACCTGCGGGGTGTCTTGCACCTCCAGGACGAGTGTGGCCTGGTGTCGGCGTTCGAATTCAGTGGCGGCAAGCGCAGATTCGAGTGCTTTTTGGACCGAGAACTTTACGGTCTGGCGTGCATCGATTCGGCTCATCTGTCGCAGAGGCTGAATGATGTGTTTGATGCGTTCTGTGCCGTCCGCGATTCCGCCGAGAAGGTCGACGATTCGCGCCCGGACTTCGTCGGGAAGATCTTGGATTTCCTCTTTAAGTAGGTCGACGTTCATGGACACGTAGGCGAGCGGATTATTCACCTCGTGGGCGATTCCAGCAGCCAGTGTACCGACAGACGCCATTCTCTCGGCCACTCGAAGCCGTTGGTCCATGGTTGTGCGAGACGTCTCGTCACGGACAACGACGACGGATTCTTGTCCACCCAATAACGGATGAGAGCGAACCGACATATGGCGCGGCTCGCCGTTCGTCGTAGGGGAGTTCACGAAGTCTTCAAAAGGTTCTCCGTTGGTCACCGCCTCAAAAAAGGCATCAAAAAAGTCCGAGAGCTGACCATCCGCATAGGCCGGAACCTTTGGCACAGCGTCCAAGAGCGAAAAACCCACCATTTTTGTGAGCATCGCAGATTCTTCGACATCGCTTCCTGGTTTTACGTCCAGAATAGAGAGCTGCTGGTCGAGTCGAAAGATCAGCTCAGGCTGCGCCCGTAGCATCGCCGACATCGTGGCTTCACTGCGCTCCAAATTGGCGTGAGCGCGGCTTTGTTCCGTGACGTCGATTCCAACCAACAAATCCGACTGAACCCCTTGAAACTCCAGGCCGCGAACGATTCGCGCAGACAGGACGACCGGGGCATTGGAATCGGGGGTGAGGAGGCGGAGGCTCGACGCGTCCTGAACGTCGCCGTCAAAGAGGGCATTGAGGAGCCGGCGATCATCGTCGGCGAAGAGCTCGAAGACATTCGCTGTTCCCGTGACGATATTTCGTCGGGAAAGCTTTTCATAGGTCGTGTTGGCGTAGATCACGCGGTTGTTTCGAACAGCGAGTACGACAACGGGCATGCCATCCAGAAGGTTTCTAAACGATTCTGTAACGCCGTGCATTTTTCCAAACGCTTGGTCCAACTCTGTTTGGAGTCGCAAACGTTCGGATTCCACGGCTTTAAAGCCTGGGAGGAGCTTTTTCCACCAAGAGACAGACGGCTTCTTGCGAAGCCGCACCAAGACCGTCGCGCCTTTCGCGTCGACGTGCAGAACCTCGGTGTCTGCACTTGGCAGTCCGACGTATTCGGGCACGAGCGGCATCGTCCCGCAAAAGAGGGTGAACCAGCCCAAGCACTCCGCAAAACCGGGCTTTACCGAAGCGGTTAAGAGCAGGTCCGAGTCGCCAACGTGAGTAAGAGTGAAATTTAAGCATCGGTAGAGGTCGGGCAATATCCAACGAAAAGCGACGCCGTAGAGTGATTCCGCGTCAGCAAAAAGACCTCCGACCCGTGCGAGATATCCGCTGTAGCTGTCGTTCACCGCGAACTTCCCCGTCGCGAAGACTTCTTCTTGAGTCTCGAAGAGCTCGCTAAATCGGTCGCAAACAATGGCCCAGACATCCCATGACATTCGGTTCGATGGGGTCTCCAAAAAGTCGCGCGTCAGCGGGAGTCCGTCGAGCAGTTCGTCGATATTGCAGAGCCCCGCTTCTTCAGCAGCGACAAAAAAACTGTATGTCCGACATGAAATTTCGGTCATTTCGACCCATTAGGGGAAGGTTAGGTTCGATCCTGGTGGGGGAAAGATATCAAAGACTTGAACACCATAGGTACTATCGTCACGAAAATCAGATCACTTCAGAAAACGACGTCGTTATTTGGGTTCGGGATCCACGCGGTTGACGTCTTCAAGATCAAAGGTGGGTTGTCGATTGGGATCGCAGGTGGGGGGAGGTCCAAAGCCATCGGCGTTGAATTGGTACTCCAGCTCGCCGCTTCCGCCTTCCTTAAGCTTAGCTTTGATGCCGACTTTGTGCGTGCCTTTACGGGCCGGCGAGCAGTAGGAAAGCAGGTAGAAACGCTTGGATTGTTTCTCGATTCGGTCGGCGACTTTGGTGAACGCCTTGGCGATTTCGTCAGATTCGCGGCCAATGATGGTCTCGTCGCGCCCGATTTGGTCGAGCTTGGCGTTTTCCATTTCCTTTTCGTCGCCGATCCCGATCGCGATGAGTTCAAAGTCTTTGTAATCGTCCTTCTTGATTTCCTCGAGCATTTCTTCGCGCGTGACGCGAGCGGCTCGGTCGGCGCCGTCCGAGAAGACCACGAGCGTGCCGAACTTGAGGGGCTTCTTTTCTTTGTTGAGTGATTTTCGGAGCGTCCTCAGTCCTTCGACGACACCGCCGTGCAGGTTGGTTGAGTTGTCCTTTGGAATCCAATTCCGAAGACCCTCAAGGCCACCGGCGACATCGCCTTGGCTGGAGGTGAAGGGCACGACGGAGTGGATTTTGGTGGAGCCATCGAACGCATAGACTCCAACTTTTTGCGACTGGCCGACCTTTTCACTGAAGAGCTTTGCAGCATCGACGATCGTCTCGATTTGGCCGGACATGGTGGTGCTTCCGCTGACGTCGAGCAGCAACATCGTGTACATCACGGCGGCAACTTCGGGATTCTGAATGACCTGTTGGCTCTCATATTTCGAGACGAGGCCATCGTCTTCGTAGATCTCGAAGTCTTCTGCCTGCAGACCCGTCACGGGTTCCTCGCCGTCCTGAACGGTGAAAAACACCCAGACGTTATTCGGCTTTTTTTGTTCCGAGTTGATACGGGTCATCTTTACGCTGCCGCCGCATGCAGACAATACAAGGGTGGCGCAGATCAGAATCACGCGAATAAACATATTCTTTCCTAGTTGAGTGGCCGTAATATCGCAGGCCCGGCGCGACTCAGCAAGTGGTCGTTTAGTTCACAAATTGCGAGAAAAAATCCCACATGGCCTGGCTGCCGAAGTCAGGCCAGATATGGCCATCGGGGTGTTGGCAGTAGTGCACCGGACTCGTCGCGTCACACGAATCGTAGGCGGTGCATGGCGCTGGGTCAGTTGCGGTCGCGGTCGCATCACAGCCGCCGAGGTCCCGAAAAAAGTCTCGGAATTGCTCACGACCGGCCACAAGTTCCTGGGTTCCGATGGTGATCCACGCCGCGGGTTTTCCGACACAATCGGCTTCGTCAAAATAAATGACCGAGCCGCCGACGGCCATCGCGCGAATGTCGGTTCGTCGGCAGCCAAGTACGCCCGAAAACGACCCTCCGCCACTGAATCCCATGGTGAAAATGGCGCTCTCGTTGATGCACAGATTGTTTTTGGCCTGAGTCAGGATGGTATCGAAATATAAGAGTTCCGAATCAATGCGGGCGGGCCAGGTGGAGGCATCAGCGTCGTAGTCGCGCCATTGCCCATCAATGGCTTCGGCAACGATCAGGATCGCGTCATCCTTTAGGACTTCACGGATATTTCGATCTCCACTGGTTCCATCCCAATAGCTGGTGTTTCCGCCGTTGCCATGCAGCGCGAACACGATCGGCCATGCCTTATCTGCGCTGTAGTTTTGTGGCAATCGCATGATGAATTTTCGAGACAACCCTTCGAGCATGAAGGTGTTTTCGCCTTCCGGGATGCCCGCGCCGTCGATGCAGCCTGCACTTCCGATCGGTGTGACAGCCATATCGGCGCTCATGTCGATTTCGGCGTCGGATTCCGAATTCGTGTCCGTTCCCACATCGGGGGAGGGTGTTGTCGTCGCATCGGTTCCCTGATCGACCTGCACGGATGCGTCAGTCGAGGCATTCGTCATTCCGGTGTCGCTCGTCACAGGCGCGTTGAGGGAGCCCTCGGTGCAAGCCGAGGCCATCAGCAAGATCGATAATAGAAAAATGATGTGCATATTAAATCTCCGTGGCCCTAGTGTAACGCACACTGACGGTTAAGGTACTCGGATTTCGGTTTTGTGATGGGTGCGCCGGGCTCTAGCCAGGCACTGCTCAAGGTGATTGGTGTGATATGAAAAGACTCCATATTTTGATTTTGGCCACGTTGGTCGGTTGTGGTGATTGTGACGACGAAGTCCATTTCGACGGCGATACCGGGTCGACGACGGATTTCGGTTCAGACGCTGGCTCCAGAACCGATGCGACAACGAACGACGCGACCACGGCCACTGACGCACAGGCTGACGCTGACCTCGCGGACGCTGACCTCGCCGACGCCGACGCTGACCTCGCCGACGCTGACGCTGACCTCGCCGACGCTGACCTCGCTGACGCTGACCTCGCTGACGCTGACCTCGCGGACGCTGACCTCGCGGACGCTGACCTCGCTGACGCTGACCTCGCTGACGCTGACCTCGCTGACGCTGACCTCGCTGACG
>Ga0100385_1001072_pt1 | contig 29019 bp, 27 predicted proteins | sample CryGeymeta201509_FD_81543 | JGI IMG/M metagenome (GOLD analysis project Ga0100385, IMG submission 81543) | Groundwater microbial communities from Crystal Geyser aquifers in Utah, USA - Crystal Geyser metaG 2015-09 | ecosystem: Environmental > Aquatic > Deep subsurface > Groundwater | place: USA... | reverse complement strand
TCCTCAGCGAACAGAAAGAGCAAGCACTGAAAGTGTGAGCTCTTTTCTTTTTGCTGTATACTTCAAGATAACGACGATATTTTTAGGTGAGAAAAGAGACCTATGAACGAAACGTATTCTTGGAAATTTTCCACTACTTCAGGGATGGCGTGGGCATCGATGCTTGAGTCGTGCAAGAATGCGAAAAAATCCATTGATTTGGAACAATATATTTTCGGAGGAGGAAGTATCGAGCGGACTTTTGCTGATATTTTTCTCGCGGATGTCCTCGCAAAAATGTATTTCAAGAGATTGTTACGTCAGGGCGTCCGTATTTTTTTGTACACCGGAGAAATCCTTCATTCCAAGTCTATCGTCATAGATGATCATTGGGCATCTCTCGGAAGTTGCAATTTTGACTGGCTCTCTTTCTGGATCAATTATGAATTGAATGTGCTGAGCACCAATCAGCATTTCGCAGTCGAACTCCGAAGCATTTTCTTGCAAGACATCGAAAAAAGCGAGGAAATTTTTTTGACGTAAGATGAAGATTTTACAAATGTTTCTTGCCCCAGGTGTTCAAATCGCAGATGATGGGAGAGAGACTTCTACCACGTTTGGAAAGCGTGTACTCTACCTTCGGGGGAATTTCCGGATACACTTTTCGTACGATGAGCTCATCTTGTTTCAATTCACGCAAGGACTGAATGAGCATTTTTTCGCTGACAGTCGGGATGAGTTTCCTTAGTTCACCATAGCGTTTGGTACCGCTACCCAGGTGCCACAGGATGACAGTCTTCCACTTCCCCACGATCATACGGAGCGTTTTCTCGATCGGACAAGCTGTCTGTTCCACATATTTTTTCATAGATGTATACTTACTTATATGTAGGTACTTGTATTATAGTATGTATGTGTATAGAATGCAAGAGTAATATGATAAACATATAAAAGTATGTCAGATATGCTCAAAGCCCTCAAGTGGCGGTATGCCACGAAAAAGTTTGACACGACGAAGAAATTGTCAGAAGAACAACTCGCTCTTTTGAAAGAGTCACTCCGTTTATCTCCCTCGTCATTTGGTTTGCAACCGTGGCACTTCATCGTGGTAGAAGATGTGGAATTGCGGAAAAAATTGCGTACGGCCGGGTATGATCAACCGCAGATCACTGATGCCTCGCATTTCATCGTTCTGGCAACGGAAAAGAATGTGGATGCCTCTCTGGTGGAGAAATTTGTAGAAAATGTCGCCACGACGAGAAATATCCCCGTAGAAAGTTTGACGGGACTTCGAGATATGTTGAACGGTGCTGTTGGAATGAAAGGTGAGGAAGGTGCTCGTGAATGGGCTGCCCGGCAAGTGTATATCGCCCTCGGGGTGCTTCTCGCGACTGCAGCATCGGAAGGAATCGATGCCGCACCGATGGAAGGATTTGATCCGGAGCAGTTCGATGTCATCTTGGGCCTCACAGAGCGAGGTCTGACATCGCGCGTGATGGTGGCTCTCGGATTCCGTGCGTCTGATGATCCGGCTACCGATATGGCCAAAGTTCGTTATGCTGAGGAACAAGTATTTACAACGATGTAATTGACTCTTATGCGCACTCTTTTTCATTTGGCACAGTCGCGAGGACACGTGAAACAAGGCTGGCTCGAAACCCATCATTCTTTCAGTTTTGCTTCGTACTATGATTCTGAGAAGATGGGTTTCGGCGCGCTTCGGGTGATCAGTGATGATTCGATCGCGGGAGGACAGGGATTTGGCAGACATCCGCACCAGGATATGGAATACAGAAAAAGTCAGTTTACAAGTAAAAAAGGCCTTCATTTTGGCTCTCGATGTACCGATGAAGGTTCAGGATAAATGATTTTAAACGGGTTCTTTCACCGCGTGATATACTATTGGAAGAGTAAATGATAAGATATTTTTTATATGTATATTAAGGAGCATATGTCTGGATTTGTGGATTTTATCCGCAAACAAGGAGTCGTGGGAGTGGCAGTTGGGTTTGTTCTGGCCGGCGCGGTGGCCAAAATGGTGACGGCACTGGTGACTGACGTCATCAATCCGCTCATCGGACTGGTACTGGTGAATGCGGAAAATCTGAAGAACGCAAAATTCACGATCCGCAACGTGGAAATTCTGTGGGGAGATTTTGTCAGTACGGCTATCGATTTTCTTATCATCGCTCTGGTTGTTTATTTCGCCATCAAATTATTAGGAATTGATACGACGAAAAAGAAGTAATTTTTTTAGATTGAAATTTTATGACAGCCAATAGTTTCGGAAAAAGAGCGCTTGCGGTGCACAAGAAATTGCGAGGAAAAGTTGAGATCAATCCGAAGGCCAGTGTGAAAGATAAAGATGACCTGAGTATTTGCTACACGCCTGGTGTGGGCACGGTTTCGACGTATCTTGCACAGCACAAAGACAAGGTGCGTGACTATACGATGAAAGGAAACATCGTCGCTATCGTATCGGATGGCTCCGCAGTGCTGGGGCTCGGCAATATCGGCCCAGAAGGAGCGCTTCCCGTGATGGAAGGCAAAGCGATGCTTTTCAAGGCATTGGCAGGCGTGGACGCATTTCCGATCGTGCTGGCTACTCAAGATACGGAACAGATCATAGCGACGGTGAAAAATATCGCACCGGTATTCGGTGGCATTAATCTCGAAGACATTTCTGCTCCTCGTTGTTTCGAAATTGAGAGGAGGCTTCAAGAAGAACTGGATATCCCTGTCATACACGATGATCAACACGGCACGGCGATGGTTGTTCTCTCCGGGATGATCAATGCTTTCAAGGTGGTGAAGAAAAATATCAAGACGGCCAACATCGTCATAGCGGGGGCGGGTGCTGCTGGACAAGCCATCGCGGATCTCCTCATTCTTTTCGGAGCAGGGAATATCATCTTGGTGGATAGCAAAGGGATTATCAGTAGAAAACGTACCGATTTGGACGAATACAAGAAAAAGCTTCTGAAGCGCACAAATAAACAAAACATCTCTGGAGATTTGGGTGTCGCCCTTTCCGGCGCTGATGCGTTCATCGGTGTATCCAAGGGAAACACCGTTACAACGACTCATATCAAAAGTATGGCTCCGAAGGCCATTGTATTTGCTTTGGCCAATCCTGTTCCGGAAATTATGCCCGATGTTGCCAAGAAATCCAGTGCTCTCGTCGTCGCCACCGGACGTTCGGATTTTGCCAATCAAGTCAATAATTCGCTCGGCTTTCCTGGTATTTTCCGTGGAGCGCTTGATCATCGGGTACGTAAGATCACGGATGCGATGCTTATGAGAGGGGCGAAGAATCTGGCAGCATTGGTGAAGAAACCGACGGCGGAATCGATTATGCCCAATGCTTTCGATAAACGAGTAGTACCAGCTGTCGCCAAAGCTATTCGAGAATAATGAAAAAAGGAAATTCCTCCTCAAGAAACTCCACCATCGCTGGAGTTTTTATGTTTGGGAACACACACAGTTGATGGTGAATTTTTTCTGTTGGATGTGGTATAATAAAAGTACTTTAAAAAGAAAATATTTATGCTAGAAATATCAACAGAGGAAGAAGAAGCAGATGTGAAATCAGAAGAAAAAGATCCAGTACTCTCCACAGAAGATAAATCAGTGCCACATTCCCATGAATCATTGTGGGGAGGGATTCTTTTTGCTTGTATGTTACTGTTCGTTGTTGTAAGTACCGCTTCTATCGGGTGGGGGGTCTATGTGGGATGGAAGAACAATCGTCTGGTCAAAGCTGAACCATCCATATCCGTGTTGTCACAGCAAGCAAACGAAGAGCAGAATGTTGGCACTATCGATGAAGCGAAAACATCAGATGAGGAGCAAGCAAAACAATCTGAAGAAAAGGTGAGTACGGTTGATACGGCAACCGTCAAGGAAATGGCGATCAGTGTTCTGAATGGTGGAGGAGCCAAAGGCAGTGCTGGAGTAACTGCCACTTTCTTGAAAGGAGAAGGCTATACCAGTGTGACCGCCGGGAATACGTTGAAAGATTATACCGGAGTCGTCATCTATTTCGCTTCCAGTCTCGACAAGGAAGCAGAAATGATCAAGGCTACCATCGTAAAAAAATATCCGCAGGCAACAATCCTCCCGGCAGATGCGAAGAACAAAGAAACATCCGTCTCTCCAATAACAATTATACTCGGAAAATAAAAGCATACTTTACGTATGAAGAAAGGCCTCACAACTATTTCTCTTTATAGAAAGTTTTTTTCGATCCCCATAGGATTTTTTCTCATATTCGTTTTTCCGGAAATAACACTCAGTTGGCCAAGGGGCTTGCTCAAACACTGAGCGGTACTGTTCGGGACGATACCTGCTGGTGAAACCACTCCTGCTACCGATATTCTTATCATCGTTGGCAACAAATAATCTTCTCAGTGATTTACTTAGAGGTTCGACCTCTAAGTAAGAGAAATTTTTCCTGTTGTATATCGGATACAGCAGGATTTTTCTTTTTATACATTACCACTGTCTGAAACTTGCTTTTTATCCCTATTGAGAGCTATTATTCAGTCAGTCGGGTAAAAAAGAAAACAGTATGTCAGACGCTACTATCGAAGAAATCAAGGCACGTTTGAACATTGTCGATCTTATCGGATCGTATGTTCATCTGGACAAGTCCGGTGTGCATTACAAAGCGTGTTGTCCATTTCATCAGGAACGGACACCGTCTTTTATGGTGAACGAAGAGAAAAATATGTGGCACTGCTTCGGCTGTGGGAAAGGCGGAGACGTGTTTGCCTTCATAATGGAGATGGAGGGACTCGAGTTTCGTGAGGCACTGAAAATGCTGGCAGAGCGTGCGGGGGTCGAGTTGCCACAATACAAAGGTGAAGAAAGAAACAAAGAAACGAAAGATCGTATTTATGAACTCCTCGAACTCTCGACGAAATTTTTCGAAAAACAATTGGCTGGTGATGCCGGGAAAGAAAAAATAGGGAGTTATATTACATCACGTGGTTTATCGCAAGAAAGCATTAATACCTTTCGTTTGGGCTATGCACAGGACGGCTGGCGACATCTCTTGGAATTTCTTACGGGGAGGGGTTTTTCTGAGCAAGAAATAGAGAGTGCAGGGCTTGTCATACAAAAATCAAAAGACGGAGGAAATCAATCATCAAACATCTCTTATCCAGCATCTTCATATTATGATCGTTTCCGTGATCGGATTATGTTTCCTATTTTTGATATTCTCGGTCGAGTGATCGGGTATTCGGCACGGGTGGCACCGGGCGGTGATGAGACACAGGCGAAATATATCAATACACCTGAGACACCTGTCTATCACAAAAGTCGTGCATTATATGGCTTGTTTCAAGCAAAACTCGCGATGAAACAAGCAGGCGTGACGGTGATTGTGGAGGGAAATATGGACGTCATCGCGATGCATCAAGCAGGCATCAAAAACACGGTGGCCGTTTCCGGTACCGCCCTCACCGATGAACAGCTCACGGTGATGAAACGCTATGGCAGTGAAGTGAAATTGTTTTTCGATATGGATGGAGCAGGACAAAAAGCGGCGAGGAAAAGCGCAGAATCGGCGCTTTCGAAAGAGATCCTAGTAACAGTCGTCGCGCTCCCTTTCGGCAAGGACGCCTCTGATATGGGCAAAGAGAACCCGGAAGGATTGAGAGAAGCAGTCAAGGCTTCGATTCCGGCACTCGAGTATTTTCTCCAAACCAGTTTGAAACAATATGATAAGGATACGCCCGATGGGAAACGGAAAATAGCAGAAGAATACGCTGAACTTCTAGTGTTTGTGAAGAATCCTATCGAACGAGCTTTTTGGATCAAAGAACTCTCAGAAGCGATACAGATGGAAGAAAAGCTTGTGTTGGGTGTAGTAAATACAGTCATCCAGTCGCGAGAACGTCGTGAGAGGTATACGCCGTTCGAGACAGGAAATGAAGAACCTCTCAAGAATACGCTTTCATTCGGGAAACGTTCCGAGTTGTTGCGTGAGGAATTGGTAGGATTTATGTATGCGGATAATGTTGTCCGAGAAACATTTTTCAATCTCCTGCTTGATGATGAGACGAAAGCATTTCTCGAAAAACATCCCCTCTATTTTTTCTTGATTCAGGCAGGGACGAGGGATCCGCTGACACTCATAGAGGATGTCACATTGAAGAATGAAGCGACGAGACTGACGTTCCATATTTTGGAATTACCGGATTTTATCGATATTCCTCCGGAGGATCGGACAGGAAAGATGCTCGAAATAGCCAAAAAATACCTCGAAGATTTGAGAAGAGAGATCAATAAACGTGAGAAGCTCATCGCGTTGGAACGAGCGTTGGAAGAGGCGCGCAAGAAGAATGACAAGGAATTGGAAAAGAAACTTCTCTCTCAATTTACGGAACTTTCTTTGGACAAATCCTGATAATGCTGTTAGGATAGGGTACCTATAAATGACAATCATTCGAAGCTCATACAGCGAGTTTCGTTATTTTCTAATAAATAAGATCTTATGACAAAAAAGATGAAAAAAATTGTGAAAAAGATTGTAAAGAAAGTAAAAAGGGTTACTAAGAAACCTATAAAAAAAATTGTGAAAAAATCTCACACGGCAAGCAAGGCAAAAAAGCACGTTGCTCTGAAGAGAAAACAGCCCAAAAAAGTGTTGAAGAAAAAAGCGACATCAAAAAAATTGAAGGTCGTTTCCAGGAAAGCAAAAGTTTCTCCTAGAAAAGTTGTGAAGCCGGTGAAGAAGAGGGCTTCTCAAAGCCGGGAACGCATCGAAGAACAGCAGGATGCCGTGACAGAATTGCTTGCACGCGGGAAGCAACGCGGTTTCGTGACGGAAGATGAGATTATTCATATCTTGCCTGACGTGGAACAGGATTTGGATCATCTGGAAAGCCTGTATGAAAAACTCGAGACGTCCGGTATCCGTGTCATCGGATCAGAGGAGATGTTGAAACTCGATATAGAGAAGGAAGGGGCGAATTTTGGCAAGAAAGAAAAAGGGAAAGGCAAAGGAAAGGACAAAGGCAAAGAAAAAAGCAAATCGGCACCGAAGGCCAAAGACAAGATGATGGATCTCGGTGAAGAGAATACATCAGACCTTGTGCAGATGTATCTGAAAGAAATCGGACGCGTGGCTCTTCTCAACGGGGAAGAGGAAGTACGTCTTGCCAAACTGATCGAAAAAGGCGATATCCCCGCGAAACAGTGCTTGACGGAAGCCAACTTGCGATTGGTGGTATCGATTGCCAAGAAATATGTCGGTCGCTCGCACAATCTCTCGCTCCTCGATCTCATCCAAGAAGGCAACATCGGACTCTTCCGTGCGGTAGAAAAATTCGATTATCGTAAAGGCTATAAATTCTCTACCTATGCTACCTGGTGGATCCGTCAGGCTATCACGCGAGCACTCGCTGATCAGTCGCGTACGATCCGCATTCCGGTGCATATGGTGGAAACGATCAACAAATACGCTCAGGTGACCCGCCGTCTGGTGCAGGAACTAGGACGTGAACCATTGGCGGAAGAAATCGCCGCAGAAATGAATATCGAAGTCGAAAAGATTCGCCACATCCAGAAAATTTCCCAGGAAACCGTTTCTCTCGAAACATCCGTCGGTGATAATGAAGACGACAGCGTGCTCGGTGATTTCATCGAAGATACTGAAACAGTGATGCCGAACCAGTCTGCTTCACGGAAACTTTTGAAATCACATATCTCTGATATTCTCGATGAACTCACTCCGCGTGAACAGAAGATCCTCCGCATCCGTTTCGGATTGGAAGATGGTGTGACTCATACCCTCGAAGAAGTCGGTCAGGAATTCGGTGTGACGCGTGAACGTATCCGCCAGATCGAAGCCAAAGCTCTCGAAAAGATCCGTGAACACGCAGACATCCGAAAACTGAGAGATTACTAAAGACCTTTCATAACCCCTTCTCATCGGAGGGGTTTTTGGTAGTTCTTCTTTTGATGTTGCTAAAATCCCATCCATTTGTTATATTTTCCTCACTTGAGCTTTTCGAGAGTTTGAGAAGCGGAAGGTGCTTTGAGTATAATGGATCCCACAAAGGGACAGAGCTTGTATCAGAGTCTTGCTTTCAATTTTTGCAATAGTGCACCCTACCAGGAGAAATAGTACCTTACCAGGAGAAAATGACGATGAAAACAATCCTCAAAGAAGAGGGGTATCCTCTCGCCTTTTTCAAGACGTATCTTGCGATGATTCTCGGGAGCATTGGCTCGAATCAATACAGGCACCTGTATGTGGACACGGTTGTCGGACCAAGAGACGTCATCGAGAACGGTGATCTCGCTTGTGCCTACTTTGTGTCTTCGATACTGACGCTCTGTGGATTGACCACAGGCGGAGTGCATACGACAGTGGACGAAACGATCTGTGACCTCAAATCATCGGGTTGGAAAAAAATACATTCTCCGCGCCTCGGATGTGTCGTTGTCTGGGGGAAGAAATTTCGTAGTCGCGGACTCGGCCATCGGCACATCGGTTTTTATGTTGGTGACGATAACGTTGTGAGCAATGATTCGGTCTCTGGCAGTCCGAAACTTCACCGGTTATTCGAGAAAGATGATTTGGGGGAATTCATACGTAAAGTAGAAGCTTATTATTTCCACCCTCGGTTGGAATCAGTTCCCAGTTGAAGTACTGGGGATGCAAAGAAGTTTTTTGAGGCAACTGTCCTGTATAGTTGCCTTTTTCTTTTTTTTGCTTTAGAATAGTTACATTGCTTTGAAAGGCAATACGTTCTGGCGTAGCTCAGCGGTAGAGCAGGTGACTGTGAAAACATTTATGGTATATTAGACTATATGCTAAAAAAAGATCCTATGCTGATCGCCGAGAGTACATAAAATGCGCTGTTGCGAAACGCCGAAAGGCTGTTCGTCAAAAAGCGATTCTGTACAAAGGCGGAGAATGTTCTTTGTGTGGTTACAAGCAGTGTCAAGATGCACTCGAATTCCATCATGCTCTCGGCAGGAAGGATTTCGGGATATCTCAAGATGGACTCACCCGAAGCTGGGAAAGAGTTCGGAAGGAAATAGATAAGTGTATTCTGATATGTGCGAATTGTCACAGAGAAGAACATTCTAAATTACGCAGCCTTCTCGAGAAATTGAGAAGTGAAGAATGAGGTGAATTGCTGGAAGCCTACGATCGATCAGCACGATTATGGTAATCAGCAGCCAAGCCTACTACAAGAGTAGGAAGGTTCAGAGGCTATCTCGCGAGAGAGTACCCTGATGAATAGAAGGGGAAGCCCCTCACTCCTAATGCTTCGTGCGATGGAGATGATATAGTCCATTCTTTTTGGAAACAAAGAGGGAAATGTAATCACTTGGTCGCAGGTTCGAATCCTGCCGCCAGAGCAGAAAGTTAAAAGCGACCCTTTGTGGGTCGTTTTTTGTTTCTCAGAGTGAATTTTGGAGTTAGTGGTATACTGATAAAAGAAACACCTATTTATAATTTATGTTATCTCATCCGGTACTGAGCAGGAGAGAAAAGAAGTTTGTCTCGCGTCCGTTGTATGCGGGAATAGTTTGGGATGAGAAGGGCTTCGCCATCGCCCTCTCGGCCGAGGACGGACTGATTTCATCGGAATACGTGGCCGTGATATCGAAGGAGATGTCCGGTCGGGTGCTGGATCTCCTGAAAGAGTATGAGCGGCAACAGCAAGCGAAGATCGTAGCAGTCGGTATGCGGGGAAAGAGTCTCCGGTGGAGCGAATCCTTCGGTGCTCGGTTATGGCTCAAGAGGGACATCGTGCCACATCTGCTGTTTCCGTCACACAAGTCTATCATCAAGTCCGCCGAAGATGCGGCCAAAATTGTGATGGAGCAGTACGCTGATGCTTGGATAGCGCGAGTGATATTGAGCGATCTACATGCCGTCCGACCCTCGCACTTGGTGCAGCTGAAAGATCACAGAAGAGTTACTCCAAAGAATGATTTCCTCTTGTTGCAAAAGCTGGCTGAACATTCGAGGCAACTCGGAACAAAAATTGTTTTCTTCAGCAGTACTCCTAACGGTGGAGGCGTGGCTCTGATGCGGCATGCACTGATTCGTCTCTATCGCCTCTTCGGTGTTGATGCCAGTTGGTATGTCATGAGTCCGAATGAAGAAGCTTTCAAAGTGACCAAGCTCAAATTCCACAATGTGCTTCAGGCTATCGCTCCGAAATCCACGGTACTGAACAGTCAGGACAAGGCGGTTTATAAGGACTGGATCGGATATAACGCTGAATTCCTACTGCCTGCCTACCGGAATGCTGATGTCGTCATCATCGATGATCCACAGCCGTCAGGATTGATTCCATATATCCGCAAGGCCAATCCGCGTGCCAAGATCATTTATCGCTCGCATATCCAGATTCGTTCCGACTTGATTAGGAAAAAGGGGACGCCACAATCAAGAACATGGAGTTTTCTGAAGAAGAATATCTTGCTCGTGGATCTTTTTGTCAGCCATCCTCTGCATGAGTTCGTACCGGAAGATATTCCGAAAGAGAAGGTGGTCTATATGCCGGCGACGACCGATCCTCTGGATGGACTCAACAAGGAACTGACCCAGAAGCAGCACGATTGGAACCAGCATTTGTTTAATGAACTTTTGAGTCATACCGGACAGACCGTCCTCGATTTCAATCGACCGTATTTTATTCAGGTCGCCCGCTTTGATCCTTCGAAGGGCATTCCGGATGTCATTGAGGCTTATCGTTGTTTCCGAAAAAAGTTCGGCGATCTCGATAGGCCGCTTCGCGAGACACCACAGCTAGTCCTCGTCGGTAATGGCGCAATCGATGATCCTGAAGGGAGTGTTGTTCTCGAGGAAACTCTTATGCTTCTTGAAATGGAGCGGTACAGTCCGCTCGCCCAGGATATCAAAGTTATCCGTGTTCTGCATATCGACCAGCTCCTCAATATGCTTTTGCGCGATAGCACTGTGGCGCTTCAGCTTTCACATCGTGAGGGTTTTGAGGTAAAAGTGACGGAAGCGTTGGCGAAGGGTGTCCCGGTAGTAGTATACAGGACGGGAGGTATACCGCTTCAGATCAAGCATGAGATCAACGGGTTTTTAGTGAAGACAGGGGATACGAAGAGAGTGGCTCATCGTCTTTTTCAGCTTGTTACTGACAAGAAGCTCTATGAAAAGATGAGCCAAAACGCAGTTACCAGCATGAGCCATGAGTATTGGACGGTTGAAAATGCCATGAAGTGGCTTTTCCTTGCGACAGAGCTGCATGTTCGGGGGAATGTGACAGGAAACCAGCAGAACGTCCGTCGACTCATTGAAGCGAGTGAAGCGAGATCAAAAAAGAAGACCTTTTGAGATGCTTCGAGATCGGAATAAGTATCGAAATATGAGAGGGGGAGTGTTTCACTCGAAGTTTATGCCCCAGAGGGTAAATCCTGCCGCCAGAGCAAGTAAAAACAAGACTGTAACAAGCCTTGTTTTTTATACCCCCAACAGGACGGGAGAACCTGATATACTGGATATGTAAAAATGAGGACATCAGGGTAAATGGGGTGATGACTGCGATTGGAGATAAGGTTCTAAAGCCAAAAATGTCCTTTATGGCGTTTTAATCAATGTTATCAAGCATACTTTTTAAAGTCGCGCGAGCTTTTTTATGATTGGCGTTTTATAAACATCGCATGTCGTGCTATATACTGCAGTGTAAAGAATATCAAGTTGTCTTTTGGTAATTTTACTCAACTCGTTTATTTTTTAGCCAGCACTTGTGTTTTTTCGTAGAATCTTATAAACTGAAGATATGTCTCCATTTGATACTCAAAATTTAAGAAAATCACTAGAGATTTTAGGTTTCAGACCGAAAGAAGGGTCTGATGGTATTTGGTGTAAAAAATATGTGGGAGGGTATGAGATATCTATAACTATCACAGATTCTTTGAGAACATCGAAGATTAATTACGGTGAAAAAATTAGATGTTATCGAGCTACCACTTCTAATTTTTCCCAACCAGAATCATTCGTTGTTCTTGAGTGTGTTAATAGGCTTCTTGAAAAGGGTTACTCGCCTGAGAATATAGAACTGGAAAAGGACTGGCCACTTGGTCACAAAACCAAAGGATGTCTTGATATTCTTGTTTTAAATGATAGGCGACAGAGTTTTTTAATGATTGAATGTAAGACATACGGTAACGAACATCGGAAAGAAAAAGAGAAAATGTTCGAAGACGGAGGCCAGCTGTTCAGTTATTTAATCCAAGAAAAGACAACAAAGTATCTTTGTTTGTACTCGTCTACAATTAAGGATAATCAAGCTATTTTTGAAAGTGATATCATTCGTATTTCTGATCAGATTGTTAGTTCAAAAAACCAACAAGAAGCTTTTGAGGTTTGGACGCCACAAATATTTGAAGCAAAGGGAATTTTTGAAAATGATGTTACACCGTATCATATTGAATTCATAGGAATCCTAAAAAAGGATCTGAAAGATTTGACAGCAGATGATGGCGGTTATATTTTTAACCGATTTGCAGAAATCCTAAGAAGGAACGTTGTATCAGATAAAACAAATGCATTTAATAAAATCTTCAATCTTTTTCTTTGTAAAATTGTTGATGAGTTTGAAAGAAGTGAAAATGATAAAACTCAGTTTCAATGGGGGGAAAGTGAAAAGAATGAGGATGTGATGTTGCGTCTTAACGATCTCTATAAAAGAGGGATGGATAAGTACTTGGGTTTGAAAATCTCTGCAGTTACTAAAGATGAGTTAGAGAAAGTGCTCAATATGGTGAGCGCTAGTGATAAGAAGGCTGAGATTGAAAGATTGTTTATTCAGCAAAAGCTCTACTCAGGCAACGAGTTTGCTTTTAAGGAAGTTTTTGATAAAAAATCATTTGAACAAAACGCTATCGTAGTTAAGGAAGTTGTAAAGCTTCTAGAAAAATATCGAATTAAATATTCTACCAAACAACAGTTTCTAGGAGATTTCTTCGAAAAACTCCTAAATACTGGTATTAAACAGGAATCTGGACAATTCTTTACCCCAATTCCTATCACGCGTTTTATATGTCGCTCTATTCCTATAAAGAACATAATTGAAAGGAAGAATGCCGATCGTGAGGAAAACTTTTTACCTTACGTTATTGACTATGCCTCAGGAAGTGGACACTTCTTGACAGAAGTAATGGATGAAATAAATAAACACATATCTGTAATTGACGAGGATTGGATAAAGGGAGGAGGATTGGCAAAAAGAAATTTTAGCGCTCTAAAGAATGAGTATCTATGGGCGAAAGAATATGTGTACGGAATAGAAAAAGACTATCGTCTGGCTAAAACCACAAAGATTAGTACATTTTTGAATGGAGATGGGGACGCAAATATTATTTGTGGTGACGGTTTGGATAGCTTTAATACGAGCAAGGAATATAAGGGAAAGCTTTTAGTAAGTTACGATGGGGTAAATAATGAGCAATTTGATATTCTAGTTGCTAATCCACCTTATTCTGTAAGCGGTTTCAAGAATACCTTAAAGAATGGGAAAGAAACATTTTTCTTGTACCCCCGACTGACTGAACAAAGCTCCGAAATCGAATGCCTTTTCATTGAAAGAGCGAAACATCTTCTAACGGAGGGTGGCTGTGCGGGCATTGTTTTGCCTGTATCAGTTTTAACGAATTCCGGTATCTATTCTGACACGAGGAGTCTAATTTTGAAAAACTTTGATATCAAAGCTATCGTTGCTTTTGGCAACAATACTTTCATGGCTACTAACACTAATACCGTAGTGGTCTTTCTTCAAAAAAGAAACGAAATTAATGCACAGAATTGCGAAGAAATAGTGGATCAATTCTTAAAGAACTTTAGGGACGTTGCTTGTAATAATATTGAAAGAGCCTTTTCAGCTTATGTGCGTGAAATAAACGGGGGGATCTCTTTTAATGATTATATCGACTTGCTGAAGGGTAAGTTTGAGAATATAGCAGAAAGTGCTCTGTACAAGCATTATAAGCGTTCATACAAGGATGATGGAAAAAGTAACGGAGAACAATTCTTGCAATCTATTATTCAGAACGAAAGAGCGAAGCTAATTTCATTTATGCTCACTTATAATAAGCAAGTTGTATTAGCAAAATCTGGAGAGCGTAGTGCAGGAAAAAGATTTCTTGGTTATGAATTTAGTAATCGAAGAGGGTATGAAGGGATAAAAATCAATAAAGATGAAGCTGGCAAAATCATCTCAAAATTATACAGTGAAGATGATCTAAATGATGATTCAAAGGTGAACAGTTATATTCTTAAGAACTTTCTGAATCAAAAAATAGAGAAAATAGACGATGAATTAAAAAGTAATCTTGCTGTACGAAATTTGCACGAATTGATCGACTTTTCGTCAGGTAAGTTTGATCAAAAGATTATTCTTTCATTTAAAAAAAAAGTTAAACTAGTTTCAAGATATCCGCTTAAGCCACTAGATGAGTGTGTTTCGGTTATAGATAACGGAACAAATGCTCCACAAGGGATTAAGTATTTTGAAGATGGTAAATACCCGTTCATTCGAGCTGGTAATTTGAATCACAAAGACGCTCATGGATACGTATTCCCAAATAGAGAGAGCTTCATAAATGAAAAGGCGCTGAAAGATCATAAGCTAAAGGAATTTCCTTCTGGCACTATTCTGTTTCCTAAAAGCGGGCAATCTGTGAATACCAATAATATTGGAAGATTGGATTCTTCTGCCTATGTCGTAAACCACCTAGCGTGTATATACGACAAGGATCCAGACCTTCTTGGTTATCTTTACTACTTCCTTGAAGACTATAAGACATCAAATCTTGTTAGGGTTGATTCAAATTATCCATCTATAAATCTCACTGAAATTAAGGATTTATTCTTACCAATTCCACCAAAAGAGATTTTATCTAAGATTAATAGAGATATATCTGATATTGAAAATAAGCAAAAGGGGGCTATTAAAATCATTGAGACTTCAAGAGAAAGAATTCGAGGTATTTTTAGCGACCTATTTACTAAGCATAGCAAAGAGCTTCAGAGGCTTGATGAAGTGACTTTAATGATACAAAGGGGTAAAACTCCCAAATACGGAAACTCTAGTCTTCAGATAATAAAATCGGGTCAAGTTAGAGGTTATGATGATTTTGATTTTTCGGAGAAACACTTTGCTTCTAAGGAATTCATTGTAGATCATAGAAAGTTAAATCAAGGTGACATTCTTATTAATTCTACTGGAGTTGGAACTGCTGGGAGGGTTAATTGTTTTGATTTAGATGGAGATTACACGGTAGACAGTCATATTACTATTGTACGACCAGATCAAGCAAAAATAATACCTAAAATCATTCTTTATTCCCTTGCCTATATTGGCTTTGATGTCCTTGAAGAAATGGCGGAGGGGCAGAGTGGGCAGATTGAGCTTGCACCAGAAACAATCAAGGGGTTAAAAATTCCAGTTCCAGATATAAAAGTTCAGGAAAAAATTTTGGTAGAAATTGAAAAGGCAGAAAAAGATATCAATTCCAGTGGAGTTATCATTGCCTCTGTTTCAGAAGAAAAATCAAAGCTTTTGAATGGGATTCTCTATTAAGATGAGTGCTTTTATAGGAACTTAATTAGTTGGATTATATCGAAAATATAAGTTATGGCTAATCCTTTTACTATTCGTATATATGTTCCAGAAGGAGACTCAGAAGGTCTTCGGATTATTGATAGACAAAGTTCCCCGAGCAAGTTTTTTGCTTTTCCAAGAAATAAGTGGGACCAAATAAAACATCGTCCAGAACTAACTGGCGCAGGTATATATATTCTTACTGGATATTCAAAGTCTGAAGATGAATTACCAACTGTTTATATTGGACAAGCCGATACTGTAAAGAACAGAATCGAACAGCACTTAAAAAATAAAGATTTTTGGGACAAGGCTGTTATTTTTGTTTCTGATAATAAGATAAATTCAACCCATGCAAAATGGCTTGAACACAAACTTATTGATAGGGTTTTAAAGGCAAACAGAAGTATTGTAGAAAATGGTAACAATCCGCAGGAACCAACCATATCTGAAGCCGAGCAGGCTGAAATGCAGGTTTTTCTCACCGAGATTTACCAGACCTTGCCACTTGTTGGTTTGAGAGCATTTGAAATTCCGAAAGCCGTAATAGAGCCAATAGAAGAAAAAACGAAAGAAGTTAAAAATACAATAGTCGTTCCTGCCCAAGAAGAAGGGTTCAATCGTGTCTTTCTTGGAGAAAATTCTTGGTATGCTATCAGGATATCCGGAGGAATGATAGGGGGTATAAAATATATTGCGGCTTATCAAACTAACCCAGTATCGGCAGTGACACATTACGCTAAAGTTGAGCACATAGAGCCATATGGGGAAGAAGGAAAATACAAGCTAGTCTTTTCTGAGCCAGCTCACTTGCTTGAAAAACCTATACCATTTGGAAATACGAAGATGGGGTCAATGCAAGCATCTAGATATACAAGTTTTGAAATGCTGAATAAAGCTAAACAGGTTTCTGACCTATTTAAAGAAAAGAGTTAATAAACTAAATCTATCCCTGTAATAGTTCAGTTGCTTGTTTAAAGCAATATTTTGTATTTAGATAAGATATACTAAGATCCAGTGTTCCGAAATCATCCCAAAGTGTTAGCAGAAGAAAACAACGTCCGAAATGGCGTTGTTTTTGTATTTATTTTGAAACCACGATCATAACGGACTTTTCCTCATCGATCGTATTGGTTTTGTGATTCCAATCTGCTCCTGCATTTTTGATCGTAGCGAAGGAGTATGGGTAGTTTTCGCCGCGCTTCGTGCCAGGCTCATTGGTAATCATCTTCTCCTTCGTGTAGCCTCGGATGACGAACATATGATAGATCGGTCCTGGTTGGCGAAAGTAAGGGTTGCCGAGCTTTCGGCCATTGACCGGAATGATGACCATCTTTTTTTCCAGAAGCGCGTTTTTGATGTCTTCTTCCATGAAATCCTCGATGAGATCGGCTTTGAGATGATACACCTCACGGATCATTTGCGCCGTTTCTTCGGTGGTGGTGTTGAGGGAATAGCCGAAAGTTTTTTCTTCCCACTCCGCTAGGTCAGCCAGTTGTTTTTCTACCTCAGACGCGGGTAACACTTTTCTCGTATCGCCGGAAAAGTAGGCAGCGACCATAATGGCACTCGCCTCTTCACAGGCCTCATTGTGCATCTCGTCCCAGTTGGCGGTGGGAGCCTGGACAGTGAACGGTACTTGGAGCAAAAATTTGTCCGGAACTTTTTTGGGAAGTTCGTTTGAAGAAGAGTCCGGTGGTATGAAGAAAGGTTGTGGTTCCGGAAGGGATGAAGAAGGTATGATTGGTAAAAGAGAAGCTGATTTTCTTTCATACGTATACAACACCGCTCCGCCGATAATAAGCGCGATGAGAAAGAGGGAAAGAATACTCCATTTTTTGAGATTCATACTTTTTGAAATGAAAGTGTAAGAAGGCGTTGAGAGAACGTATCGGTATCTTAGCAAGAGGATGATCATCCATCGAGATGAAAGAATGAAATCACCGGGTATTTTCCACCGTTCGCAAACGTCGTGGTAGGAGAGACAAGAGCAGAATGAGTTCGGTGAGACTCGCTAAGAAAAAAGAGAAAGGCAGGGCGACGATACCGAAGCGTGGCGTCAGATATACGGCTCCACCGATGGCGATGACAAGTCCGATGATACTCAAAACAACGGGGATGAGGGTGTTTTTGGTGGCATAGAAGGCTCTGGCGAGAAGATGAACGAGGGATTCCGTCGGCATAGCGAGAGTGAACACTCCCAAAACGAGAGCCGTGCGAGCCACGCTTTCTTGGTCGAATGCTCCGCCACCCAAGATGATCCGGATCAGCGGTTCACGGATGAGAAAAATAACGATGGCTGCAAAAATACTCCCGCCCAAGATGAGCCAAAAAGATGTTCTTAGTGCTTTACGGAATGATTCTATGGTTCCGTCAGCCACCGATCGGGCCAAGAGAGGAAACGTGGTAGTGGCGATCGTAATGCCGATAAGACTGACAGGAACACTCTCGAAGTTTCTCGCAAAATTGAGAATGGCGACGGAGCCTGGCTCGAGATGGGAGGCGACGATGGTGAAGGCCCAGAAGGTCGCGAGTTCTACCGGATGGCCGAACATTTTCGGTAACATCAGGGAAAGCGTTTTCTTGAATTCCGGTCGCTTCGGATAGAAACTCCATTTCAATTTGAATCCAGAGCGTAGGACGTCGAAGAGTCGCACCGAGAGATGAAGGAGCGCTCCGAGAAGCGTGCCCCAGACGGCACCCATAATACCGAAACGGGCAGAGAGGAATATGGTGCCGAAAATGATACCGAGGTTATAGAGCACGGGAGACAGTCCGTAGTAGAGAAATCGACGCTCAACGATGAGGAGCGCCCCCAAGGCGTTCGAAGCGCTGAAGATGATCGGAGAGAGAGCGAGATAGCGGAGGAGCTTGGTGACCAGGAGCTGGTCTTCCGGTGCGAATCCTGGAGCGACGAGGGCACTTATCTGTCCGGCAAAGACTATGATCACAAGAGCAGAAAGAGTCATTGCTCCCATAGCCCCGGTTATTACTGTGCCGAGATATTCTTCCGCTCTTTTGCGATCAGATTTCAGGAGGGGAGATATGATCGGGACGAAAGCGGCAGCGATACCGCTGGCGATGAAAATATTGAAAAGGAGATCGGGGAGTAAAAATGCGGCATTATAAGCGTCGAGCGATCGAGATGCGCCAAAGCTCTGGGCGAATATCCGATCACGCCAAAGTCCTGCCCCATAAGATGCAAAAGTGGTCATTGCCAGAATGATACTCCCCGTAGGAAGAAAGCGAAGGAATTTGTTCATAGAACCAGTATACTCTCATTTTCGGATGAGAAGGGAGGATGGTAGCTGTAACCATAGAGAGGTTCGAACTTCTTCCAACGCTCGGGGCAACTAAAAACAAGGCTTAATAAAGCCTTGTTTTTATGTTACCATTACGTAGGGTTAGAACCTGGTATAATGAAACTATGGAAAGAAAGTGAAAGTATATGAACACATCAAAGAAAATAGTACTTGTGGTATCGGGGGTATGTATTATCGTTGGAGGAATATGGTATTCGCGTGGTATTCAGATCGTAGGAGATGTGAAAATTCCGAGCATTCCCAAACAAAGCTGTTTGGAACATAATAAAGAAAAACATATGAAAAAGACAGCGGAAGAATTGACACAGTACAAGCGAGCATATTTCGCCGGCGGGTGTTTCTGGTGCACAGAAAGTGATCTCCAAAAAGCACCTGGCGTGAGAGAGGTGGTTTCGGGGTATGCGGGGGGCACGGTGGTGAACCCGACCTATAGTGATGTGACGAGTGAGAAGAGTGGGCATCGGGAAGCGGTGGAGATCTATTATGACGGAGATATCACAACCTATGAAAACCTCGTGCACTATCATCTGATGCATATCGATCCGACGGATGCCGGTGGACAGTTCTATGATCGCGGGGAGAGTTATCAAGCCGTGATATTTTATACGACGGATGAAGAACGTCTGATCGCCGAAAAATCGCTTCAAGCATTAAGCGATGCGAAAATTTTTGAGAAGCCGGTCGCGGTCAAGATATTGCCCTACAAAAATTTTTATAGTGCTGAAGAATATCATCAGAATTATGCGGAAGAAAATACGGTGAAATACTGTGCCTATAGAGAATCGAGCGGTCGAGATGCGTTTTTGCAAAAGTATTTCGGGAATAAAAGTTGGGAGGAGCTTGTCGGAACAACAAACACCGTACCGGCAAGTACTGATTCTTCTGTACAGAATATGGATGCCTCTGCGAAACTTGATTTCTCACGGTATGTGAAGCCGAGTGCCGAAGAACTCAAAACGAAACTCACTGATATCGAGTATGATGTGACTCAAGAGAGTGGTACCGAAAAGCCATTTGATAATGCCTACAATGAGAATCATCGGGCAGGTATCTATGTTGATATCGTCAGTGGCGAACCGCTGTTTTCATCAGATGACAAGTATGAGAGCGGAACGGGATGGCCGAGTTTTGTGAAACCGATTGATCCACAATATATTACAGAGAAAATTGATAAAGGACTTTTCTCAACAAGGACAGAGGTGCGAAGTACCTATGGAGACAATCATCTCGGGCACGTCTTTCCTGATGGTCCGGCAGATCGGGGCGGAATGCGCTACTGTATGAATTCTTCCGCACTTCGTTTTATTTCACGAGAGGAAATGGAAAAAGCAGGATATGGAGACTTTCTCTCTGTTGTGAAAAAGTAAAAAAATGATAAATATTGCCTCAAATGAGCTGTTAAAATAGGTACTTGACAGCTTTTTCTTTTTTCTCTACTATTAAGTAGTAATGCAAATGCTTAAATGTTTACCTATGTTTACAGAGCAAGAACTGATGGAGATAAAAGGGAAATTTGCCAAGAACGATAATCGTACACAGCTTATTTTCGAAGCGCTGGGTGATCCGGGAAGGTTTCGTATTTTCAAGTTGCTGATGGATCACCATGAACTATGCGTGACGGAGGTGGCCTTCATTCTTGATGTGACGGTTTCGGCAGTTTCTCAACAAATGAAAATACTCGAACGAGTGGGACTTATAGAGAGAATAAAAATGGGACAGATGGTTTGTTACGAAATTAAGGACACTGAAGAAGCGAAACAAATGATGCGAGTACTCAAGGTCGATACAAAGGTCGATATAAATAATCAATAAATAAAAACCATATCAACTCTATGCCACAAGTTACTATCTATTCGACGCCGACCTGTAGCTTCTGCAAGATGGCAAAAGCCTTCTTTAATGAACATCATATCGAATATATTGAAAAAGATGTTTCAAATGATCAGGCCTTACAAGAAGAATCGATTGCCAAATCACATCAAATGGGAGTACCCGTTATTGAAATTGGCGATCAGATTATTGTTGGTTTTCAAAAAGAAAAGTTGTCGGAGCTTCTCGGGATTACAGCATAGTCTTTCTTGAAGCACAAGGAAATAAATAATTTTTTAAGAATAAGAGTATGGCCAAAGTATGTCCAATGAGTGGGTGTCAAGGGGAAAAAGGTATGTGTGTACACGATAAGATGCTGATGGGAGTCGTACTTGTGTTGGTTGTGGTAGGTGGCTATGTATTCTTCACAAAAGAAGACACATCTCCCCCAACTCTTGTCAATGAAGAATCTTCGAGGAATACGGCCGATCAGGATGTGAAGAAAGAAGCAGAAACACAGCCGGCTGTGGTGGCAGCGGGTTCTTATGAAGTGTATGCTCCGGAGAAATTGGCGAAGGCCAAAGATGGGAAAGTGTTACTTTTTTTTAGAGCCTCTTGGTGTCCTTCTTGTAAGGCGCTTGATGCGGATATCCGTGCTCACCTGAAAGATATTCCCAAAGGGGTGACGATTCTCGAGGTGGATTATGATAAGTATACTGATTTGAAGCAGAAGTATGGTGTGATAATGCAACATACATTGGTACAGGTTGATGCCGATGGAAAACAAATCGTGAAATGGTCTGCGAGTCCGACATTGGCGAGTGTCGTGAGCAACATTCAATAGTACGATAATCGAAGAGAGGGGTGGCTCTCGTTACCCCTCTCGGAAATTCATATATGGAACTCCTTTTCTTTTCATTTTTAGCCGGTATACTGACCATTCTCGCGCCATGTGTGTTGCCAGTGCTCCCTGTTATTATTGGTGGTTCGATCGTCAATCGTGATCGGCTGAGACCATTTATCGTGACGGGATCACTTGCGCTTTCGATTGTTCTTTTTACATTATTCCTCAAATCAACTACCGCGTTCATCACTGTTCCACCAGAAGTATGGAAGGGAATCTCTGGCGGGATTATTCTTCTCTTCGGTATTTTTACATTGTTTCCTCTTGTGTGGGGCAAGATTGAGATGATGCTTGGATTCGGTAACCGATCACAGCGATTACTCCAAGATTCACAGAAACAAAATGGAAGATGGGGAGCGGTGTTTGTCGGTATGGCACTCGGACCAGTCTTTTCTAGTTGTAGTCCGACATACGCCCTTATTTTGGCTACCGTGTTGCCACAGAGTTTTGCTTTAGGAGTTATCAATCTGATTGCGTACGCATTTGGTCTGGCCACTGTTCTTTTGGGAGTAGCCTTTTTCGGTCAAAAAGCAGTGAGTAAGATGAAATGGATGGCTGACCCAAATGGATGGTTTAAGAAAGTGCTTGGCATTATATTCATTCTCGTTGGACTCGCTATTGTGTTTGGGCTGGATAAAGACGCGGAGGCGTTCTTAATAGAGAGTGGTTACTTTGATGTCGGTCAGATCGAAACTCGGTTTTTTCGATGATGATCACTATATTTTTCTATATAAAATATTATTATGCTTACCGCAAAACACCAAAAACTTATTCTGATTGATTTTGACCACACCCTATTTAATACCACTCGCTTTGTGCAACGACTTAAAGAGGTTTTTCAATCACGAGGAGTTTCTGAACAGGAGTTTCAAGAAAAGAGGATGGCCTTGAAAGATTGTTGTCACTTAGATGATATAGATACGTTTGTTGATAAATTTTCTTATCCGGATAAGAAGGATTTGCACGATCTCATTCACACCGTTATTGTGAATGAAGCGCATACGTTTATCTTTGATGATGTACGGTCATTTTTCGAAGAACATGCTGCCGAATTTGATATTATCATCTTGACCCAGGGAGATAAGGAGATGCAGGCGGAAAAAGTGGAGCATAGTAATCTCATATATGATGTGCCACTGATCATCACTGGAGGCGAGAAGGAGATTGCTATTCGTGATGTAGTTACTCAGTACAAGAAAATTTATTTTATCGATGACAAAGCTGTCAATATTGACAGGATGAAGAAAGCCTACCCTCAGATTGAAACGTATTTTCTGAAACGAGAAGATGATCGACCGTACGCTGACCTTCCGTCAACGTGTGGTTGTGCGGATCATGTTATCGCAGATTTACGAGAGAAGCTTTTATAATATAGTAAAAAATATATGAGACCCAAGAATCTTCGGACAAAAATTTTTCTAGATAGTGGAGACCCTTCGGATACGAAAAAAATTCTTCAGTATATCGATTTTTTGGATGGACAAACGACAAATCCATCTCTCGTCGCTAAGAATCCTCAAGTTCGAGACCATCTAAAAGCAGGAAAATCTTTTTCTCAAGAAGAAGCCCTTTTGCTGTATCGGGATATTGTATCGGAAATTTCCATGCTTTTGCCAAACGGGTCGGTATCTGTTGAAGTACCTGCCAGTGCCTGTACTTCTGCGGAAGAGATGTATACCTCAGGGAAGACGATGTTTGGGTGGATTCAGAATGCTCATATCAAACTTCCGATTATACGCGCAGGACTTGAAACAGCGAAACGACTGGTGGATGAGGGGGTACGTGTGAATATGACTTTGTGTTTTACTGAGTCTCAGGCCGCCGCAGTGGCCAGTGCTACGAGGGGGGCAAAACAACAAGGAGACGTTTTTATTTCACCTTTTGTGGGACGACTCGATGATAGAGGCGAGAACGGAATGAGCTTGGTTTCAAATATCATCCGAATGTATCAGAAAGAGAAAAGCAACACCCAGGTTTTAGCGGCGAGCATTCGTACTCTTGATATGTTTCTTCTGGCGCTTGCTTCGGGCACTGATATTATAACGGCACCCTATACGGTTTTGAAAGAATGGGCGGACAAAGGGATGCCTGTCCCAGGGTATAATACGATACCGGCAGATGTGAACCTTCGGCAGATTCCTTATCAGCGGATAAAAATCGATCAGGAGTGGCAAGCGTATGATATCGATCACGAACTGACAGAAAAGGGGTTGCAACGGTTTACGGATGACTGGGAAAGTCTACTTGGCATCTCTCAAAAACACGAGGAATCAAAAAAGAAAAAGAGCATCAGTGAAAAAGTTTCTTTGTTTGAAAAATAATATATACAGTAATACTTTATTTATATGAATAATAAAAATAGTGAAACACTTGGGACATTTGATATAAACAACATACCGAATTTAGATGTTGCTGTTCTGGGAGCGCTTGAACTCTTTCAAAGAGAAAAGTTACCAACAATCAAGCTTGATACATTCAAAAGGCCACTTGTTGTGGGCTCGGGCAATGCTGAGGCGACAGGGAGAATCATCTTTGAAGATTGGGACGCGGTGTTCGCTTCTGAAAGCAATTACGAACAAAAACTGAAAGATATTCATTCTATTGATAGCGTGATAATCATTTCAGCTTCTGGCGGAAAGCATGCACCATTGATTGCAAAGCGCGCGAAAGAACTTGGCAAAGATATCGCACTCATTACCAACAATCCTCATGCGGAAGCGATGCAGTTCGTCGCAAGCGATCGAGTGTTTGTCTTTCCGAAAAATAGAGAGCCGTATACATATAATACTTCCACGTATATGGGTATGATTCTTGGAAAAACACACGAGGATGCTCTGAATATCCAAAATTTTATCGAGGAGCATATTAAAACGCTCTCGATGCCGGATTTTTCAAAATACGATAGATATTTTCTTATCGTTCCGACACGATTCTCTGGAATCATTAGGATGCTTCAGGTGAAATTTATCGAATTGTTTGGGAGAAAAATCGCTCGGGATGTTGAGACGAGTGAGTATATGAAGCACGCCGTGACGGTGGTGCCATCGAACGAACTGTTTATCAGTTTCGGTGATAGAAATATGGTATGGGGGGCGTCAGAAAATCGGCTCAATATTCCTCTTCCGGAATATGCCGGATATGCCACTATGATGGCGATCGGATACTATGTGATCGCACAGATTCAAAAAAGCAAACCACCTTTTTTCAGGGAAAATATTGTGGCTTATACTAAGGACGTGTCAAAAATATTTGGGAGCACTATTTCGCCCATTGTCGAGTAGATTATGTTATGATGAATATCATAAATAGTACAGACAGCATTTTTTGATTATATATCCTTGAGGTAAATAAAACATATGAAAAAAAGTATTTTTATCGGTTCGGATCACGCAGGTTTCCGTCTCAAAGAAGAGATGAAACATTATCTGAGCGGACTGGGATACACCGTAACCGATGTAGGCAATGTGATTCTTGATCCGGAGGATGATTATGTCGAGTTTGCATTGAAAGTAGCACAGCAAGTGTCTTGTGATAGGGAAAGTTTCGGTATTTTGGTGTGTGATACCGGATCAGGGGTAACTATCGCAGCGAATAAGGTTTCAGGAATTCGTGCTGTTAACGTCTGGAATGAAGATGTGGCTCATTACGCTCGTGAGCACAATGATGCTAATGTGCTTTGTTTTGGTGAAAAGTATGTTTCTTCGAAAGAGGCAGAAAAAATACTGCGTATATTTATTGATACAGCATTCAGCTCTGAAGAACGGCATCAAAGGCGAGTGCGAAGAATCAATGCCATTCAAAGATAAAAAAATATTATGGTACATATTATTCCTGCTATTCTCACTTCCGAAAAGAAGGAGCTTGATCAAAGAATGACGGCTTTGAGAGGCAAAGTGTCTTGGGTACAAATTGATATTATGGACGGGGAGTTTGTTCCTCATACGAGCATAGAGATTGAATCCGTTACACTGTATCGTGACGCGTTTTCCCTTGAAGCACACTTGATGGTGAATCATCCGTTACAATATATTGAAAGATGCAAGAAATCTGGAGTGAAGCGAATCACGTTTCATAGTGAAAGCTTGGATGATCCGCGTACAGTTTTACAACAGATAATGATGGCGGGTATGGAAACAGGTATTGCTCTTAATCCTGAAACAACGGTCGCCGATGTTGCTTCGGTTGTACCAATTACAAATAGAGTATTACTTTTGGGAGTGCATCCCGGGGCACAAGGACAGACCTTCATCCCTGATGTGTTGAAGAAAGTACGCCAGATACGGGATATTTCCTCGGAGACCATTGTGGCTTTGGACGGGGGAGTGAACGAGGCAACAGTGGCTCAGATTATTGTCTCCGGCATCACTGAAGTGGTTGTCGGGAGCGCTTTGTTTCAAAAGAATGATGTAGGAGATGCTCTCAAGCGATTGCAGGGGTTAACAAAAGAGTAAATAAGAAGCCACTATGGAAAATGAAACAAAAATATCTTCATCCATAAACCGTAAACGGAATTTTACTTTTGTTTTTCTCACGGGGCTTATATTGCTCACACTTGCTTTTGCTCTTTTTTCTTCACGAAAACCGGATAAAAAAATAAATGAAATTTCTTCTTCTATGAAGAGTATTGCCGCACCAGATTTTTTGGTCAGAGCTTTTCCTGATACGGATTGGTCTAAAGCTGATCAATCGCTCACTGACGCGTTAAACGGTGGACCGGGAAAGGATGGTATACCTGCTTTAAATGAGCCAAAATTTGATACACTAGATACTTGGAAACAAGCTGGTGATGTGAATGCCATCGTAATACAGGATGGAGACAATACTAAGGTATACCCTTACAATATTCTCGTCTGGCATGAAATTATAAATGATACCGTGGGAGGAGTGCCTATAGCCGTCACATTTTGTCCGCTTTGCGGGAGTGCCGTAGTGTATGATCGTCGCTTGCCTGATGGTGTGAGTACCTTCGGGGTGAGCGGGGCACTCGTGGAGAGCAATATGATTATGTATGATCGGTTGAGCGAAACTCTCTGGCAACAAAGTACCGGCCGGGCGCTGGCGGGAAAATATTTTGGTCAAGAGTTGACGCACATATCATTTCAACTTTTGACGATAGATGAGGTGAAGGAGAAATATCCGCACGCTCGTGTCGTGAGCGAACGAACAGGATATTTCCGTGATTATTCCCGTAATCCTTATGGATCATATGATACGAATGAAGATTTTATCTTTCATCCAAGTATGCAAGACGTCCGGTATCCGGCAAAAACAATTTTTGTTGTTTTTACCATTGATGATACTTCAATATCCGTTCCGTGGCTGTCGTTCCGTTCTGATGAGGTTTATACCACCGAAGTGAATGGACAGAAAATTATGCTTCAGAAAAAAGATGGTGAGCTTGTGGTTTTGGATGCTCAGAATAAGAACATCCCGTTTTATTTTGAAATGTGGTTCAGCTGGGCAGTGAGACACCAGCAAGATGGTAGAGTCTTTGACCCCAGTAAACAATAACTTTGTAGATAAGAAGTTATGAAAAATACTCAATTTGATTCTCCAACAGTGGTTATTATTTTCGGAGTGACAGGCGACCTCAGCCGAAAAAAACTCTTACCTTCATTGTTTGATATGTTTCGAAGAGGGTATTTGCCAACAGTTTTTCGTGTTGTCGGATTTTCTCGTCAGTCATATTCTGATGAGAATTTTCAAGCATTCGTCCGAGACGCATTAAGAGAAAAGAAGAGTGTCTATCAACCAGATGAGCTCGCTTCATTTTTGAAAATTTTTTCTTATCAACAGGGAACTTTTGAAGATGCTTTAGCATATACACAACTCTCACAAACGCTCTTGACCATTGATGGATGTGTGGGTCAATGTACCAGTAAGCTGTTCTATCTCGCGGTTCCTCCGACATTTTATGAAGTTATTTTTCACAATTTAGCTCAATCAGGATTGACGATACCCTGTGATCAGAATCTCGGTTGGACGCGAGTATTGGTTGAAAAGCCGTTCGGAAAAGATCTCAAAACGGCTCAAGATTTGGATATCCTATTAGGAAAACTTTTTCAGGAACGACAGATATTCCGTATTGATCATTATCTTGCGAAGGAGACGATACAGAATATTTTGACATTTCGGTTTTCCAATATTATTTTCGAACCGATTTGGAATCGTGAGTGGATTGAAAAAGTTGACATTAAGCTGTGGGAGGATATTGATGTTTCCACGCGTGGTGCTTTTTATGATGATGTTGGAGCGCTGCGTGATGTTGGACAAAATCATATGTTGCAGATGCTAGCACTTATCGCCATGGAACATCCCGGGGAGTTACGTGCAGATGCGATACGAGCGAAACGCGCGGATGTTATGAAACAATTGATGTCAGGTGACATCAGTCAGAATGTGGTTCGTGGGCAGTACGAGGGGTTTACGGATACGATCGGAGTGAAGAAGGATTCTGACACTGAAACATATTTTCGATTGAAGACATTTATCGACAACGATCGTTGGCAAGGGGTGCCATTTTATTTGGAAAGCGGAAAAGCATTGAAAGAGAAAAAGGTGGAAATCATCGTTACTTTCAAACCAATACATCCGTGTTTTTGTCCGCTCCCTCATGCATCACATACTCATCAAAATACTCTTACATTCACGATTCAACCAGAAGAAAAAATCACCGTGCGTTTCTTTACCAGACAACAAGGTATACGATCGAATGTTGTGGAACAAGACCTTTCTTTTGATTATGCGAAAATTGAAGAGCAGAGAGTACAGACTGACGCGTATGAGAAGGTACTCTTTGATTGTATCGTAGGAGATCAGACGCTCTTCGCGAGCACCGAAGAATTGCGGGCTTCGTGGTCGTTTATCACACCTCTTTTAGAAGAGTGGCATACCCTCGCCTTGGAAGTGTACCCTCGTGGGAGCCTGGGTCCGGAAAAAACATTGTAATTTTTTAAAGAAAATATATATGAAGAACATAGGCTATGTCGGATTAGGAAAAATGGGATTAAATATGGTGAGCCGTTTGTTAAAAAAAGATTATCAGGTTGTAGTATACGATCCAAGCGAAGAAGTGAGAAAGAAAGCAGATACATTGGGAGCGGTTTCTGTCACTTCTTTAGAAGAACTTGCTAAAAAACTGGTAGCTCCACGAACGGTTTGGCTTATGGTGCCTCATCAGGTGGTGGATGCAGTTTTGCAAGAACTTGTGCCGTTCTTAGAAGCAGGTGATACTATTATTGATGGTGGTAATTCTCCTTATAAAGAATCAATGAGGCGCGCGAAGGAATTGGGATGGCACGGACTTTCTTTTGTTGATGTTGGTGTGAGTGGTGGACCACAAGGGGCGGCAGATGGTGCGTGTCTTATGATTGGTGGGGAACGCAGTGTCTAC
>Ga0100385_1001057_pt1 | contig 29248 bp, 37 predicted proteins | sample CryGeymeta201509_FD_81543 | JGI IMG/M metagenome (GOLD analysis project Ga0100385, IMG submission 81543) | Groundwater microbial communities from Crystal Geyser aquifers in Utah, USA - Crystal Geyser metaG 2015-09 | ecosystem: Environmental > Aquatic > Deep subsurface > Groundwater | place: USA... | reverse complement strand
TTTTGAGCTAGTTAGTTTTCCAGAGAAACCCTATTTTTTTCGCAAGGCTGGCAAACCCCCAACTCCAGGCTGTTTTCCTTTGCCTGGATAAGTTTCCTCCCACATAGAATGCAGTAGCCATTCATAAAATTCAAAACATGTTCGGTTATTTCTTATTGCTGGCAGCACGGCATCCTAAAGGTCTTTTTCTCAATGTCTTTGCTCTTCAGAAAGTGTGCTCGGCATATGTATTTGCCGCAATTGAAGTCCAGGTAGAGGTCAGATGAAGAGCACCTGCGAAGACAGAGCGAGCACTGGTCGTCTAAGCTGGTCTCAGGACAGGAGCTGCAGGGATGACATGAAAAGCAGGGTCCTTTGTGGATATTACAGTTAATCTTTTTTTCGCACTCCTCGCTGTAGTTTTATCCACACTAGCCGCACTTATTGCCCATGCTTGCTTGAAGTGGTTATTATTTAATATGGGACAAATAAAAGAAGGGTCTTAGTTTTATAGGCAAGCACAGGTTTTGAAAATAGAAAAAAAAAAATGCATATATATTTCAGTTCAATCTATGCCAAATAATAGTGACGCGAGTGCACTGCCATTGTAACTATTTTATTTAATCTTAAATTATAACGATGAAATCAAAAGGGACACCCGTTAGGAAGCTTTTTTAAGACGAAACCAGCAGAAAAAGATAGGCCAGCAGAAGAAAAGACTATAGCAAAAGCCCAGCACACCCTGCACCCTCAACCCGCCACTCATCTGACTTCAATCCCAATCTGTACATCAGCTCCCAGCTGCAGGCATAAGATATACTAGCTATCAAAGAGGCCTTTGACGCCTATGACTCAAACGGAACAGGCCTGCTTACTCCTAACGACTTGAAGGTGGCTCTTTTCCATCAAGGTTTCCATGCTAGCAAGGAGACAGTTTACAACATCATCGCCGAATACGACGAGGACTGTCTAGGAGGAGTAAACTTTTCGGCCTTCATGAGGATCATAACAAACTAGCCGACCGAAAACGAAGGGTAGAACGACATAAGGCGAGTATTCAGGAAGATGGACAGAGACAACAAGGGTTACTTGGACCGTAAAGACATAGGTAACCTCCTCAAAGGGCTAGGGGAGCAGTGGGAGGAATCGGATTTGGATGTGATATTCGACAAACTGGACGAGAAGGAAGGCAGCAAGATAACATACGAGTTATTCAAGAAAATCATGCACAGCCCCTTCAGCATGTTCTGATCTGATATGAGTTTTTTATCCGTAGTCATCCACAGTAACAATCACCCTTGCTCAGACAGTCCCTCCTCAATGTAGCCAGTACCTGCAACTGGTAGTCCTTACTTGTGTCACTTTCATAGTCAAGGTTGGCATACCCTCCAAACCAACCCAGTTAGGTCCGAGCTCTCGAAAAAGCTGCTCCTAAGGTTGCTGCACTCACGTAACTATTAACCCTAAAATTTGCAGGCTTAGCTATGGCTGTTCTGCAAAGATCGATGCCCACCGTTTTGCTTTTGAGCAACTGCCTGAATGCAGTATTAGCGATGGCATTGCTGCTCAGAAAAAGAGTGTTATAGGAAGTGTAGTCTTCTTGGTTGAAGCCGAAATACTTGAGGACAAATAGATCTACGAGAGCACTCACAATAGGCTGCTGAAAAAGGGCCACCCTTTAAACCATGCTGACTGGGATGATCAACACTATTTCCTTGCCTTGGAGAGCATAACGTAGCATCAACAACAGCTATTGGAGCCATGCTGAGGCTGTTCCCTGAGCTACAGCCTGAAAATCACTGAACTCAATGCTGACCCCATCGAATTGAGCTGATCTGACTACGCTAATAATGTTATTAGCCACACTAGATGCAGCCACTTTCTGCTGGCTAATGGGAGCCTCATCAGCAAGAGCATTTATAAGCAAGGTGACTCCATTCCTATGAAGTTCTTCAAGCAGATAGGACTGCACTGAGTTGCTACTGTTTCCCCCGTAGCTAGTCTTGGAGGCTGAGATTACTGAGAAGGCGTTGATCCACTGCGAGAGGGGAGAAATTCCTGTTTGGAGAGAAGCTGTTGTGGAGGAGGATTTGAATCCATCGAGTGAGAGAATTGTGTATCCGTTGAGTTAGCCATTAGAATCGAACTGGCAGCATCCTATCTTAGACAAATAGTTGCTGACTGTCAGAGGAGGCACCACGTTCCTGACCACCGCCATCGAGACTGGAAAGTTGATACAGTTGACTGTAACTAGCAGAGCACAGGCTAAGATGACAATTTTTATAGCTAGTCTATTCCTGCTCATTTAAATTAATTATTATAGCATCAGGTCCACAAAATCATGTTTCCTTCTTTGTCAGCACTGGCCAGCAAACTACTCATGAAATGGTACTGAATTGCAGTCACCGATCCCTCATGTCCAGTCACCTTCCTCTCCAGACCTCCCTTGTACCTGTTCCAGTAATATATTGACCCATCACAGTTCCCAGAAAGAACCAGGTTCTCAGAAGGGGATATGGTTGCATGAGCAGCTGAGTTGAAAAAATCTTTGTGATCGTACTTTCCCACTGACTTGTTCATCTTTAGATCTAACAAATGGATAGTGGACCCTTAGAGACTGCTGACCAGCACTTGATGCCTGTTGGACAAGAGAGTCAACGAGGTTATTGAATAGTCAATTATTCCCTGGATTTTTGAAACTGGGGATGTCCCTTGTGTGATTGAGTATACTCTCACACTACCGTCAGCATGTCCAGTATAGACTACAGGCTACACATGGTTGGACCTGACTACCTTGACTCCTCTTCCACAAGACACAGAAAATACATTGGAAGCTTTTTAGATGTCCCAAACCTTAACCTGTTTGTCGTCAGATCCACTGACGCATCTCTCCCTTGAGCTGGACCAGCTGACAGAGTTTACCTTGCCGCCATGACCCAAGAAAGAGTGAAGATGCTTTCCTGTCTGAGTGTGGTAAATGCTGACAGTTTTGTCGGTGGATCCTGCTAGGAGCCTTTATCCACTGTAATCCATGGCGACACTGATGAATACACTTTCGGCTGAGTTGGTGTTGATAGTTGATATATTTCTCATGTTGTTGACATCCAGAGTGCGGATGGCCCTGTCACCACCACAGGTCGCTAAGAGGTTTCCGTTGTAGTTCAGGGCTATTTCGTATATCTAGCTCTGATGATGCTTGACTAACTTCCTCAAGGGGGACCGAAGAATTTCTGCGTTAGAGTCCTTCACTACTTTTTTCTCCTCCTCTTCTTTTCCGTATAAAAGCTCTTCCTGATAAGCAGCAGGTCTCACAAACTCAGTTTTGGAAGGCTTTCTGACTGGAGGAGGAGAGGGTGTTTATTTTTCCTTCTTTTTGCTTTCCTCCAGCTCCTCCCACTGCTTTTTGAGGTAGAACTGTTCGGCCTTGATTTCTTTTTATTTATCGAGAATTGCCTGCTCGAGCTAATTAAGATGGTTGAGTTTTTCTGCCATCATGTTTTTATCCCTAATGCAGTTGGCCAGCACCAAGTTATACTATTTTTCCTTGTCTTGATATTTCTCTAGTAACACTGCCTTGTCCTACATAACTCACTCAATACCTTCTCCAGCTGAGAAATGGATTTGTTTTTGCTCTCTATGGCCTCCTTGTAGTCCTCATTCCTGATCCGCAGAGACTCAATTACACTGAGGTTGTCCATGTTGGTCGTCTCCAGCTCTTCAATCTTCTTCTCGTACTCGTTGATTCTCGTCCTCTGGAGTTCTAAGGCATGTTCCAATTTCTCGTTTTATGATTGACATCGATCAATCTTCCCCATCAGCTCAAGCTTGTTCTGTTAGAGGGAACTGTTCTCGAATATGATACTCTGATGCTAAAGGACTCTCTTGCGCTCGAAGGGTATTATGACCTCCTTGTATGATTTGAGGATGGGCCTGAACCTGTCGAGCAAGGCTGAGCCCACCTACGACAGCTCAACCTCGAATTCATCCCTAAAATAAGCCTCTGCTGCTGCGCTCTCCATCTATTATTATTTTGATCAAATTACTTTTCATAAAGATATAATCCCGGGAAGTACACTCACCAGAACAAATAATGGATCAGCCCTCAATGATGATTTGGGTGACTCCTGTTTATGCCTTCTTTCCTCCCTCATTTTATCTCCTAGGAGCCTCCTTCTTCTCATGGATCAGGGTCTAGCAGAGGTCTCGCATTTTTTAGCTACGGAGCACTCTCTCATCCCAATTATGCTTCTCCTGCCGAGCTTTCTTTTCCTTGTTGACTCTCTCTTCCCTCTATTTGTTTTCCATGTACTCCTTCCCTTCCTCCTTGAAGCCCTCGTGGTCGAAGTTGAACTCTTCTCTGACGAACTAGCCAGTCAAGGGGTCTAATTTGACGTTTGTTTTAAACTGCTCAGTCTCTATGTGGTTTCCTACTGCCAAAATTCGGTCAATGGCGTGCTGTCTGTCCTCTTCGTCAAGCCACTTGTTTTATGATATTTCGTAGTAGTCCAGCTGCTAGTCAAAGATATTATTAGTGGTTGTTGACTTGTCTCTCTACACTAACTTGTTTTTGTGCATAATGGCCTTCGATCGCTCTAGAGCTGCCTCTTCTTGCTGCTGAGGAGTCAGGGTAGGGAAGTAGGTGGTAGTGTCGTCCAGGAATAGACCCTAAGGCCGAGTAACCAATTTACCGCAATAAAGACAGTTCCCTTCCCCTTCTAAGGCACAGACAATTTTTCCGCAGTTGAGGCAGTTGTTGATGAGCTCGTGCTTTTGGGCCATGCAGTCACATTTAGTTCTGGTGAGGTAGATTTCCTTGGGCCTTTGCTTCTCCTTTTTCATATTGATTATTATAAGGGCCCACTATAAAGAGGGAGGTTATATTTAATAAATAATAATGAGGTAGGGCCGCAAAAGGGAACCTGTGAAATTTCCACAGATAAAAGAGCGAATGAACATGTTGGGAGGACCCTCTATCAACCGCTCCCTCAAGCTATAAAAAATAAACCGGCAAAAGCACATCGCCCTCATCGACATCAACAAAATCAATAAAATAGAAAAGGAGTACGCCCAAATCACCAAAAGAAAGGAATAGCAGACCGGAGAATAGCATAGGTAGCCAAAGAAAGACGAAATGAGAGAGTCTAAGCTGCTATTGATAAAGAATATCTAGCGACAGCCCAAGAGAAACAACCAGCTCAACATGCTCAGCAGTCTGGTCGAATACTCCCCCAAAATGAAGGCAGCAGTCATAAATGCTAACAATCTGAGCCACTCCCCTTCCCGTCCCCGCAAGATGGAAAAGAAGAAACATTCGGAAAAGAGTAACACCGCCACTCAATACAAACAGCCAGAAGAGCTGATGAAGGTCGACTTCGTGAAGCTGTTCATTGTGGAGGAGCTGCTCTACTATATATCAAAGACAGTACAGCATTTGCTAGGTAGAATGAAAGAGTGAAGTAAGAGATGGCCGGCTTCTGCAAGTTCTACAACGAGAACAACGATGAGGATGCTGTGGCTACGATAGGATTTGTTCTTCAACGCAGCTAGGACTATCAAACGGCAATCTTTCTGTAAAAACTGGCCTTCTATGTGTTTTTGATTCTGGGGACAGACGCAGACATCCAGTAGGAGGCCAGCTTCCTCCTCAACTCCCTCACTGACTACATCCACACCAACAACCTCATCATTTTGGACGTATACCTGACCTTACCCAGCTGCTTATGGAAATCATAGATATCGAAAAGTTTCCTCTCTCCTCGCAGTTCCACGTCTACAACACTCTTCGCTTTAACTAGGACAGGAGGAAGATAAGGCACGGAGAGGACAAGATGGGCCTGGTCAGTAAAAATAATAAGCATCTTGTCGAAATCATTCGCTCTATTGTCAACAACTGCGGATTCGAGTCCCTCAAAACCTTTGTCTTCGAGATCCTTACAAGCACGGAGACAGATCTGAGCGACAAGATCAGATAGGTATCGATGATGCTAGTATCTCTCGACAGCATCCTCACCAGCTCTCTGCACCAATACTCTAACAAACCCAAGCCTCCATTCCTTCCTCCCAACTAAGACCCCAATATTTATACGTTAGTGCTTGATATGGATGAGACTCTAATTCACACAAAGGAAATGAACAACGGTAAGTCTGTCTTTCTGGTGAGGCCCTACTGCCATTAATTTTTAGACGAAATGAACAAATACTTTTAGATTGTCGTCTTCACAGCAGCGGTGAAAGATTATGCCGACAACATTCTGGACTCCATCGATCCTCAGAAGAGAATATCTCACCGGCTGTATCGGTAGCACACGCAGATTGAGGATTTCGTCAGCATCAAGGATTTATCTATGATCGGAAGAGACCTCTCCAGGTCTATCATCATCGATAACATTGCCTCTAATTTCAAATTGCAGCCGAGGAACGGTATCGCCATCTCCACCTGGACAGGTCAGCCTGATGATATATCTCTATACAACCTCATCCCGGTCATGAGAAAGCTGGCTGTAGACGAGGTAAAGGATGTGAGGGACGGCTTAGAGAAGCTGTCGGAGGAGATGGAGGCCTTTATGAGCAAAGGTCAGGAGATAGTATTTGAAAATATCAGTCTGAAGGGCCTGTGATGGTGATAGTTTTTACTCTATCGATTCGTTATAAAGAACATGCATAATAACCCCTTCGCTCGGCCCTCCACCTACAGCACCATCAAGCGCAACAGAATTATCCGCTCCTAAAAAAGTATGCCCTCCACCATCCAGAATTCACGTAGGCCTCCAGCCGTGATCACAGAGATGCCAAAGAACACTTCAAGACATAAATGCAAGCATTGATCAACTCAACACCTGGTGAATAAAGTGCTTTCATTAGCTGCATTGATTAACTCAAGTAGAGATTGCTCCAAAGAAAGCACTCCCCAAATAGGAAGGCCACTCTTGAGGGCTGTTTTGTCCTTCAGCGCAAGAACTCATAAAATAAACATAAGCAAAGATCCAAAACCTATGGCGATCGACCCAACTATCAGTTCATCTCAAAGTCTATGAACCTAGTTCCTCAGAAAAACATAGTCTCCCCCAGTCTGATGGACCTACAACCCATGAGAAATTAAGTCAAAAGACAAAAACACCTTTCCTGCGAAAAAAGAATCCCCACCGACAACCAACGATTCAGATATCAGGAATTTTCATAAGAGAAAGATAGGGGAGTGTACTTCGGGAGGAGTCAGAGTAGAAAATTCAAGCGCTCTTCGGAAGTGAGGCTAAGGTCCAACACTGAACAGGTCATTCACTCTGCCAAATACCCGTCTAGAAGCTACCACCATAGCCATAGTAGTCCCAAAAAAATCACCTTTGACCAACCTGAACTCAGGACCTTCCTTAATTACAAAAAAAATCCAAAAAATGTTGAAATATGTAACGACAACAATCTAATAAAGCAACCTCCAATGGAAGATAAGGAGGCCATTCCTGAAATAAGGCTCCTTCAGCCTGTCATCGACAACAACGAAAAAATAGGAGACCTCAGCACCATCGCCAAGGAGAAGGAGACTCTAAACTTCTTAGGCTAGAGTTGTGTAGGCATAAAACAAGAGCTGTCCCCAAAAAGAATACCCAACTCATCGAAGTTGCTGGAGTTCGTGGACTGGCGAACAAACTAGCTGAAAAATGCTTTTTCTGGTGGCAAGCAGAAGAAGCGAAAGAATGGCTTTGAGAAATTAAGTAAAATTTTTCCCAAAGGTTTTTTCATATGATGATGTAGATCATTTAAGAAACTTGAAGTGCTCTTTAGAGTTGGAGGCCCTTTCCATCATTGTTTTTTCAATGTTGCTGTTGATGGCCTTGGTGATCTTTTGCTCTTTGCTTACTATCGACTGCCTCTGCTCGGTCACCTCGGGTCTCCTGTCGGCAGGTGCTGAATAGGGAAAGATATACCATTTTTGCTGTGCTTGCCGTTGTTGGGCTTATGCTTTTTGTTCTGTGACTTTCCCTTCTTGATGGGCTTTCCTTTCTTTTTATTCTGCATTATAGTAATGTTATATACGCTAAATTATCAACAACGGTATTCACTATTCTAGAGTTCAATCAGTCAAAGAAGATGCAATGTAATGAGAACAACTGGAAAGGGAAAGGGACAATATGTTGAGGTATGATTGATGAACAAATAGAAAGGGTAGCATTTGATGAGGATGCTACTGGTGTTTGTGTTTGGGAGTGTCAGTATTTTTGAGAGGGAAAATTATTAAAGAATTGAGCTGGGTGGATGTGAGTAACACTTTGAATTCAAATTTAATTGTAAAAATATCAATATTGATGTAACTTTCGAAGCCTACAGGATTTTCCTCGCTTTGCATTAAGGAAGACAATTGTACGCCCACGGAAGCTAGCTCAGAGATCACCCTCGATCAGAACTCTCTGACAGACCCCAACCCTCCCTAGGAAGAAGTAAAACGGCTAGAGCCCAAACTCAAATACCGAAAGCTGAGACAAAAGCTTAACAGCATGGGCTTCCAGCATGACGACAAATGCCAAGTCGGGAAAGATCTCAGTAGTACCAAAAGGCAAAGAATATTGAAATTGGGCCTCGACCTCGAAAGACAGACCAAAATTCAAAACAGAGATCATGAGGCCATCGAAATTATTGCGAGGGACATCACCAAAGTCGTCGAGGCCAAGAAGGAGCTTGACTTGCAGATGCTGAGACAGTCTCGATTCGTGCCCGCCCTGTTCGAGTTGCTGGCGAAGGTTCCCAGTCTGCACCACAAAGAATTTTCCCAGCTTCTGAGGGGCCTCTAGCTGTGTAAGATAAAAGAGAGGTAGGTTTCAAGATCGTCCACAGCTTTGCCTCGGTGAGCACCAACCGGGACTATCTGATCCTTACAAACAGGCTGAACGGGCTGGTGTCATTCGGCAATTGGATATTGGGACGGGAGGAGAAAAAATCACCCGGACGTTCCTATCTCAATATCCAGATCCTAACCTTCAAGCTGATAAACTCACTTCTTCTCCACAAGTCCAAAGGTACCTCCCCTTGCACTCAGAGTAGGACATTCTCACCATCACCAGCACCACCGTCCAGCTCATTCTCTGCTCTCAAATATTCAAAAAGGTCAAAACCACCCTCACCGAGCAGCTCCTCCAAGAGGACACCATCATATAAAGCGATACAGTCCTCGAGCTGCTAAAATTCATGCTCTTGGTGATGAGAAGAGCCTGTCCTCGGATGCAATCAGACTACTCTGCTCTAAACTAGACCAATCGATAACCAACCCATCAAGCCGAACTCTTTAAATTGGTTGAATTTGTCACTCCCTTCTTGTTGACCTATTTCATCCAACTCAAGTAAACAGAAATAGCTCCTGAGGGAGAGCAAATACCTGACAGCTATCCTCAACTGATAGAATGCATAATGGGCCTTGTGGTCAAGATTCTCAACTGCTGTTGTGAAGCAGCCCTATCAGCTTTCAGAAGGACGGTAGTGGACTCAAAGAGTGAGCAGTTGATCCACTCCTTTGTGATGAGTTGCTGCACGATGGTCCGATACTGTAAGAGGGAAATGTAAGAATACAGCGATAGCACTCATACCAAATCTCTCCTCAATGAACTGCTCATCTTCATGGGGTATCTATGCCTAGAATAGCCTGACATTCAGAAAAGGATGAATGAATGTGGGGCATTGGAGGAAGTCTTCAACCTACCTGTACAGTACATCATGGACAGCTACCTCAGAGATGTCCACATTCCTACCTTCTGCTGCCTCATCAACGATAATAAAGCCAACCTCAGCCTCTTCCTCAAAGACAATTCTCCTCAGCCCATCATCAAGGCCCTCAAAAAGGAGTTGTCTACCCGCTTGGCCATCACAAGAAAAGGATCAACTTCCAGTTTGGTGAGCATGGCCCATATCAGTGGAGAGTACAGTTCTGTGAACTGGTAAACTGATCGAATGTCAATGGAGTTCCGTTTTCCGATGATTTACTGGGAAGGCCTGTGTTATTAGCTGGAAAAACACGTGTGAGTCCAGGCTTAGATTGTTTTTTTTTTGATAATAGATGCTCTTTATGCTAGTTGACTAATTAATATATGGGTGCAAGGTGCTGTTTTTGCGGAACAAAAGTGCCCGAACTCGACCAAGACCTCAACATAAACAACATATAAATCCTTGAGGAGGTTTAAGACATGCGGCAGCAGCACGAGAAAGACCTTAAGGGGGCAACTGTTCATCATGAGGATGGAGCCATATTTCGAGGGAAGAAAAACTAACAAAACTAGAAATAAGGATATGGATAGTACTTCATGCACGAAAAGGCATTCTTCGGGATGTATCAGAGAGGTATGCCCAACGGAATAGGCCTGGCCATAAAGGACGACAGTAACTACTATAAGGGGCACTTCAAAAACGGCATTTTCGATGGCTATGGAAAGTAGTTTGGACCTGACTACACCTTCTAGGGAGAGTTCCACCGAGGATTCCGCAAAAAGGGACTCTTCAAGAACGATAAACTCTAATACCGCGGGGAGTTCCAGAAGAACACTTTCAGTGGACAAGGGATCATCGTGTTCTAGAACGGCACCAGGTATTAAGGGGGATTCTCAGGAGGGCAAATTAATGGAAAAGGAGTCCTTGTTTTACCCAACGGGAAAATATTTAAGGGAACCATGGTCGATGGCAAATGTCACTAGGGAAAATTCTAGTGGGCCAAAGGAGGATCCGTCAGGAATTCCAAGGGCCTTACTTTAGATTAGCATGAATTCAAGGGCAGCAATAAACTGCATCAGAATAGTTAATTACCAACTTCTACTTCCAAGCTGAAGGATATAGAGAATCCAGTGTCTTCGGACAGGATGACCTTCGGTGTCCAGCCATGATTTTAACTAGTCTTTTTGACCTACTTGAATGGAAACCTTATTCCTTTGATTATGCCATTTGTGCTATGTCTAGTTACAACTATTTGTATTATTTAAATTCGATATTCTATAGTAAGATAACCGATGGGAACCCTCTTCGACCTCACCTGCCGCAGACCCATCTTTCCCTACGACCCAGAGCTCTACTGCAAGCGTCTTGGACAAAACTGCGACATCTGCCACAACAGCCTGACCCATGAAAAATGCATCTCTCTCTGCAAATGCTACGTCTTCTGCCACCAACCATGCTTCCTCTCCCAGTTCGAGCCCGCCATAAGCAACTAGGACTCAGACATCAGATGCAACGTGTGCAAGGAGTACTTGAACTTGCACTTGGAGGCTCAGTATACCTACTCGCCTCAGAAAACAACAAAAAATATAGTTAGCCTGGTTCTTGCCATAGTATTTCTGTTGCTAAGCATCATCTCAATCATCCTCACCCTGAGCTCCAGCATGGCCTCATAGATTTCCTTTATTTTGCTCTATCTTTAAGGACTTGCTCTTGGGATTGGGCTATATTTCCTAGCATTGAAGGTGAGATAGTTCCTTTACAAGAAGGCAGTGAAGGTTAGAGAAATAATATCGACGAAGTTGGAGATCCAGACCTCTGCCTTCAAGGAGTTGGATATCGACACAAACGAGGAGCTGACAAAAGACTACCTAACATTTTAGTCCAAGAAGGAAAGAGTGTGATGGCTATCTATTGATGTTTCAATAAACATATTAAATAAATAAATCATGCAGGACACCAGCTTCGAGGAACTAGAATAAACATAATTTCCAGCCTTCCCCGTCGTATTCAGGCAAGAGCCCGAGGAGGTCACCCACAGCAGAATCAACACGAAGTCAAGAGTCAATAAATCCTTCTTCAAAATGCCCGACAAATAAATATAGTAACTTGAGGCCTTATTGAACTACTCGCATAATACCACCTACCCGGAGCTGTTCAAGGAAAGTTGGGAAGATGGTCTTCACAACATTGACAACTTCTTTGCAATGTACACCCACTCCTATCTAGTTATCAACCTCTCGACAACTAGTTTGTAGAAGAGATGAAGAAACGCAAAGAAGACCTGAAAATTGTGCGGTTGAGTTCCCACAAGATTTACATTGGAGAGTTCAAAGTCAAAGAATGCACCGGAATGTCGATCATAATATTCAAGAATGGGAATGTCTATGAGGGGATGATGGATAGAAACAAGAGATAAGGAAAGGGGTTCTATCAGCAGTCAGGCCATGGTTTTTATCGCGGAAATTTCAGTAATGACATCAAAACTGGATAAGGAGTTGAGGTAGTCTACAAAAAGTGGGCCTTCAAGGGACAGTTTATGAACGGACTTCGACATTAAAAAGGCCTCTACCTCGACCAAACTGGGCTTACTTACTATGGACAGTGGAAACTCGGTATAATGCACGGAAAAGCCACCCTGAGGACTAATCAGCTCTCCTACAATGGCATGTTTGTCAATTCTCTCAAGCATGGCCAAGGGTAGTAGAGGTTTCAGAATGGAGACAGCTATAAAGGTGAATACCAGAACAACAGGTTCGACGGCTTCGGGACTTACAAATGGAAACAAGATTAGGCTACCTACGAGGGTAGCTTTAAAAATGGGCTCAGACACGGCAAGGGTAAGTGGTCTTCAGGATAAACTAAATACTCTGGTAGCTACGCTGAAGGACTCAAGGAAGGATATGGATAGCTGTACTTTCCCAGCGGCAACTTTTATAAGGGGAACTTTGTTGAGGACAAGCGCGAAGGCTATGGAGAAATGTTTTGGACAGACGGGTCCTTCTATAAAGGAGATTGGAAAGGAGGTGTTCAGAATGGAAAAGGTCAGATCTACCTGACAGGTAGTGAGGTCATCAGTGGGCTGTTTGAAAATGGAATACTCGTCCAGGTCATCCCTTCACTCTATGAAAAGCAAATGGAAATATCTTCTATGGGAATCCAAGACCTTTTTGGATCTAACCCGAATATTCCCAGCGCCAACAAAGTTAGGACTTTCTCGGAGTCAAGAGGGATGTCTAACGCTGGAAAGAAGAAGCTGGCAAAGATTGAGGAGCATCACGACAAAAGGAGGCATTCAATAAAGGATAATCTATACTTCCAGACCCCTGATAAAAATGGCCCAAGGACCAACCACAGCCACCAAAACAGTCACCACAATCATCACAGCCATCAGAATGGAAACATACAAAGTATTCGGGTCAACAACCATAATCCTAGGCAGGGCCACACTCCTGCAAACAGGCACCTGGGAGGTCACAACCATAGTCATAGCTATTAAAAGTCAGGATAGGGGAGGGACTGCAAGTGTATGAGGCGTCTTTAGAATTTCAGAATGCGCCAGCGCCTAAAGACTAAACTAAACGAGTCCAAAGTTGAGCACACCCTGCACTAACATCACTGATCGTCATATTTTTTGTAACTCTCCTTGATACTTCTGCCTATTTCCTTGTTCAACATAGCAGGAATAATAATCATTTAAAGCCTGACTGGTAGTAGTCAGTTTTCTTGTCCTTGGGAATTAGCCTTTTCATGCGATCTATCCTTTCTAGCAGCTAGGAGTTTTATTTTTTGTATTTTTTATTTAAATTCTAGACCTCCTGCTTGTACTTTTTCTCCTTTATCGACCAAAAATTCTCATCCTCAGCATGAGTAATCTTCTTCATCAACATGTCGTTCTGCATAATCAACTACTTACCTCGACTTTCTTCAAGTAGGACGTGATGTCCTCCATCTATCTCTTCAGCTTGTTTGTCTCAGCGCTGCTGTCTGAGCTACGGGCTTGGAGAAGCTTGTGCCTGGACTCCTGTAATTATTTTGTTTGCTCCTCCACCTTTTTCTTCAATGATTCGTTCTGAATAAGGACAAAAGTACAGCTTATTATAGATCCTTGTTCTGCTTCTTGATCTTCTCAATCAATCCAGACTGATCTTCAGATGATAGCTTGGGCTTGCTCGGAGAATTTCCTTGAAGCTGAGGTGCCTGAGCCCTTTCCTTCTCATCCAGCTCAGCTTTGAGCCTTTCGATCTACTGAGCCTTGATCTTGAGGTTGTCACTGATGAGCTTCTTTTAGCTTTCCAAGTGAGAGATCTTCTTGTTACTCTCTAGGACAGCCTTTTAATATTTTTATTTTTGTTCGTCCCACTAGCTCTTGATATGCTCTGTCATTTTTTAGAAGTGAGCCACCTTGCTTCTGGCTTCTTTGAGGTCCACACTCTCGTGTTTCATGTTTTCCTTTTCTTGCTCCAACTTCTAAATAGCCTCTATAAGCTCCTTCCTTTCAAGAAGATACTGTTGCTCAAACTACAGCACTTTCTTTTCCGTTCTTCTGAGCTTCTCCTCTGTGTGATAGTATTTTTCTTCAAAATTTTCCTCGTGATCTCTTTCTGCTGTGATGTCTTCGATGTGCTTCTCGTAGTCGGCTATATCTTGTTGCAATTTGAGGATTCTCTCGTCATTTTTTTATTTTAGGGTATGAATCTTGTCGTGCAGTTCATTTATTTCCTCTTACTTGCTGTCTATGATGGCCACGTATTATTATTTGTTTGTTTCCATTTTTTCCTCGTACTCGCTGCATTTCTCCTGGAGTTCGATCATAAGGGCCTTCATGTGATTCAAATTATCCGAGTTTTAGTACTCTTCAAGCTTTTCCTGAAGTTGGCCGATGGTGGTGTCCTTATCGACGATGGCGTTAAGGGCTGCCTCTTTGATCTGGTCGAGATCACTGGATAATTTGGTATTTTGCTTCTTTAGCTATTCATTTTCTTCAAAAAGTTGTTGGTTTTCGTGCGATTTTTAATCGTCTAGCCTCATGAGTCTGATGATTTCATCCTCTTTGTCCCTCAGCTGTTCGTCCAGCTCCTTGACAGTTTATTCCTGGTTTTTATACTGCAGGGCCGATTTGTATTTTTCGACGTATTCTTCTGCCTTCTTGGTTTGGAAGTCCAGTTTGGCATTGGCCTTGATGACGGGATGAATACCTAAAGCAAAGCCTTCTTATTTTCGTGTTCCATGGCCTACTTCTCCTCCTCCAAACGTTTTAGCTCTTAGTTGAGGCGGTGAATTTCTTATTTGAGTTGCTGAATCGAAAGAGAATTACTTTTTCGTTTGACATAACTACTATCGAATCAATTTCAGAATTATTCAAATCAACATCAAAGAGCAGTCAGAAAAGAGCAAAAAGGTAAGTCGCCTAAGTCTTACCCCTTCTTTGGTTCTGTTGCTGGCAAAATATGTTGACGAGTTGGAAAATCATGGGATAGGCCTGCTGTTGAAGGAAGTGGTTGTATGCGTGTGAGGGAGATGTTTAATAGTTATAATAATCATGTTTGAGGCCTTCCCGTCGATGAAGACTCAATTCGCTGAAATGTAAAGCCACATTGAAGAAGTTCTTTGCCCCGACTATCCTAGATCCTCTCCGAGAGCAAGCCTCACCCCCTGGCCGAGCCCTTTGACCGTCTGATGCAACTATTTCTGCAGGAGGGCAGGGAGGGGAAGGAGGAGGTTTAGGAGAAATGCGTGTAGGTGATCGCTGATTACGAGTTTTAGAGAAAATAATTTTACCAGTTATTGACCAGGTCATGTGTGAAATTTTTGAAGGTATTCTTTGTATTATGAAGAAGGATTTGAAAAAAATATAGGAACTTATCACCCTCTACAGCAAGCCCACTGAACAGTCCGAGCTCAATCGCATCAAGCTCGATAAAATCCTTAAAGAGTGCTTCGGAAAAATATAGCAGTCGGCCTCAAATCTCTACGAGTTTATCGATTAAATCGATGCCTTCAAACACTGGGAGTGCCACTGCAAAAAGGACGAGTGTGTCTCCCGGCAAAGCTATGAACAGTTTGTCATCGACATTTTCGGATTTTTTGTGAGAAATAGTCAAGTACAGTTTATGTCATGTAGCTTTTCAATGATGAGATTGTTTCGGCCAGCAAAAGAGAGAAAGTACTGCATAAAGTGTTCAGTGTTTCCTTTGAGCCCAGGAAGAAAGACGGGTGGCGACTGGGCAACTGCCCTGGAGAGCTTATTTTGTAGGTCCAAAAAGACTGTTAGAAGAGCAAATCGAAGAAACGAAAAAAAAATAAGAAGCAAAAACGGAAACGCACATAGTCGGACGAAATAGGAGATGAGTAGATAAACTAGGAATAATAGGATGAAAGAGAAAAGGATCTTTGCAGCTTCCTAGAGTCCCTGGATATTGATCCCAACGACCGATAGAAGTGCATTGTGACTGAGGAGTGCCTGAAAAGAATAGCAGTCAAGAACCACAAGTCCAAAGAATGATTTTGAATATCACATTCACACCTATCACACCATCCCACGCCTGACCTCCTCCTCCATCCGCTACAGATCCGGAGGCAGCATCGCGTACTTGGCCTCAACTGAACGCTTTATCCGAAGATACTCCTTATAGCTATCTTTGTCTCCATACTCCACTTCGAACTTTTACCACTCTTTCCACAGACCCTCACTGTCGCTACGAGGATCAGTGAACTGGCTGATATGAGCCATTATGCCTCTTGACCTCTCGATCTAACCCAGGTTTCTCTATAAGTCAGCATACTTCCTACCCAGAATCAGCGCTTGCTTCTCTGGAAGGTTGTGAAGGGCGTCTTAGAAGACAGGACGGCTCTTTGTCACTCCCAACAGCTATGCCACCTTAGCTATGTAGATAGAGTATGCCTGGAATTTATCCTCGGTGGGAACACTTCTTACAAGGCGATCATAAATTTCAACAGCATGCGAGTAGAGACCATAGGTCTCCTCGAACTCGGCATACATGAAGTAGAAGATGAAGGCATGATCTTTGGGGCAGTCCTTGAAGAGTCTTTCGAACATGGACCTTGCTCTTTAGACCCCGGCTGGAGTTCCTCCATGGCGAGTGATAAACTTGTGGATGTATGCCAGCCAAATTTAATGCAGACTAGGCCACTTGAAGTTGGAAAGAGCGAACTAGAAGGCTCTGAATGTTTATTCGAAGTAGGTGTTTTCCCAGAGGAAATTTGTGTAATTGATCAACATCAAGGGAGTCAGGCATCTGTGCTCTCTGCATCTTTCAAAGGCCGTCTTTATTGTCTAAAAGTTCCCGAAGTTGATCTAGAGGTCGATGTAAAGCTGCCATAGAGTTGTATGGCTCTTGAGAACCTCGTCTAAATGCTTAGTCTTTGGATCGGAGTCATGCTTCTTCCTAAATAAAACCTGCTTCACTACTCTCAAGGAATCCTCATAAAATCGCTCCTCGACCAGCATCTAGACCCACCTTCTCCAGACAGACAGTGCGTCGTCCAGCATTCTGAAAGGTACTTGTGATGCTTGGTGAAGAATCTCATTGCATTTTCGAATGTTTCCTTCTTTTTGAATCAGTATCGAGTATACAACATAGATATCGGACAGTTTACCCTCAACTGCTTCAGGGTCGATGGTGTTGATAGCTCTCTGAATAACCTAATAGCAAAGATCGATATTGGATGCCTTCTGGTGGAGATCGATCAGGCTGATCCAATTGTGGACGTTGTTGGGACTTTTTTTAATAGAAATATTGAGAAGAAGATATGGCTGTCGATGGATGAGCTTTTACAGCTTATCCATCCTTCTCTTGATCTCGTATTCAACATTGTCTTCCTCTACCACCTCGAACTGGGTCTTGATGTCCTCACTTGCCAAAGCAGTTATCATTTCTTCCTAAAATTTGACATAGGCACTGAAAATTACTCCAAAGTCTTTGGCATTTTCAATACTTTCAATGGCTTCCTCCAGCACTTCCCTAGCCCTATCGAACTCACCTAATCTGACAAAGTAGTCACTGAGTTTGACCCATATTTTTCCACCTTCATCAGGGTACAGCTGAAGGGCATCTCTGATGAACTTGTGACCATCCACACATTTGATTTAATCTGGGTGTTCTGTAATTAAATTTATTAGGTCAAAGTAGAAGTCCTTTTTATCCTTGCCGGCCTTGCTTGAATACCCTTCGTCGCTCAGGATAGCGACAATCACCTCTGCTCCCCTGTCATAGAGGTTCTTTTAAAGTAGATAGTCGGCGTAGGTCTCCTTGAAGTCAGGGTTGATTTTTAAATATCGAGGAATGATTCTGAGGGCTGTCGATTGATTGTCCAATTTCATGGACCATAGGACGAACCTCTTCCAAATCTTTTCGTGCTGAGTCAGTGGCAAGTTGCGGAAAGACCAGTTATAGACTTCTCTTGCCTTTGATACCATCTGCTGCTTCTCCAATGTTTATGCGTACATCAGCCATATCCGAGGCATCTTTGGTAGACGAGTTAGAGCTTCATCGAACTTTACATTCAGCTATCTCCACTACTTGGACTGCAGAGATCTTTATGAACAGAAATCGATGAACTCAGATAGATACATGTGCCATATCTTGTAGGAGTATGGTAAGCATCCAAGTGCCCTTTTGAATAATTACTTCCTTTCGGCCCAGGGTAGCATTCTTTGTGCTTGGAGGGTGTTGGACCAGGCGAGGATGGAGTACTTGGAGGAGTCATCGCCTTTGATCTGGTCAGGGGCCAGTGCTCTGTTGAGTCTGACTGTTCCGAAGTAGGCAATTTTATCCTTGGGCTTATCGTCTTAGAAATCGTCGGAGTTGGACGTATCTGATCTTTTTTATCTTCGTCGAGGCATCTCTTATAATTATAGACAATCCGAAGAGCAATGGAATTATGTCAAATGAAGCACAGCTAGCCGTAGTTGAACATTAGCCAACTAAGTTAATGAGCTATATACTAACTCCTAATCCTCATATTCAGCACCATTACTAATTGCATATTATTTTACTTTTTCTCTTTTTGTTATCAACATAACATACATCATCCTCACCAAGAAGGGTATATCACTCTCTGCATACTGCTTGATCTATTCGATCTGCCAGATGCCAGTCCCCCCTTTGGCCTAGAAGATTACTGGGCATGTCTCACCTCGTGCTTCTGCTCAGCCTTCGGAGGCTAGTAGCTCCCCATCGAAGGTTTTGGAGGAAGCTTGTAGTTAAGATTGGGGACTCCGTTTGGCTTTGGAGGTAGCTTGGGAGTTGAATTGTTTTATTCAACTTTTCTTATATTTTTGCTGGAGCCATTTCTGCTGCTCTGAATTCCTTGGTCGTTCTTGCTGGCAACAGCTATTTTAGGGTGGGGAGATTCGTCTGCATAAAGAAGCAATTACACAAATTTTGAGGAGGTCTGATTCCACAGGCAGAAAGGACTCTTTCCCTATTCTTTAGGAGTTCTCCTTTTTGTTCCTTTAGTAACTTCAACTGCCTTTATCGTTATTTCTCTTCCAACAATCTTCTTTTCTCTATGAATTATTTAAGCTTCCTGTCGTTGTCGTCAAGGGAGACCTTTATCTAATGCTTAATGTTGGGCTCTTTCCTGGCGTGTTTGCAGCTTTGAACCCCTCCTTTCAAATCTTATATTTTCATTCTTTCCCTATCCAGAGAGTCCTCCTAGTAGTTGGCTTTGGGCAGTATATGTTTCAACCCTTTGAGATCTTTCGGATTGAACTTGATAGTTTTGAGAAGTTCGTCGAAATCATCTTCAGTCCCATTGTTCTACTGCTAGTATTACCCGTTATATCTCTTGCGAACAATATTGCTGCTCAGAAGGTCATCAGTATCTGGACGTTTGCTGGGGTCAACCTTTAGGAGAGAACCGATAACGTTGGCTAGCTCTCCAGAGTATGTCATAGGTATTCTTTCAAACATGCCCGAGCACACTTTCTTGTATAAGGTCTGCAGGTCGGAGGCTACGAATGGAGGCCTCAATGCTGCCATTTCATAGAGTACGCAGCCCAGAGACCACATGTCGCTTTTCAAATTGTAAGGTTTGTCTTTCCACACCTCCGGACTGGCATAGTAAGGGGTGCCTGTTTGAGTGAAAGCCATGTCCTTCTTGAGGACCTTCGACACATTCAGGTCACCTAGTTTGTACACATTATCTACAGTAATGAACACATTGGCACACTTGAGGTCCCTATGAAGAATTTTTCTTTAGTGCAGAGACTTGAGGCCCTTGGACATGTGAACAAGAGCCTTCCATATTTACTATTCCTTGTATCTCGTCCTTGCCTTCTGATGCTTCTGGTTCTGCTTCAGAATGTCTCCTCCGGCTGCAAACTCCATCACCACGCATAAAGCAGATGATTGCTCATCATAGAAGGCCTCCTTGTAGCCGATGATGTACTATTCGTTGTAGGATGCCAAAATACGAATTTAATTGAGAGCATTTTCGCGTTCCTTCTCTTTCATGGCCCCAATTTTGACCTTGCTAGAAGCATTGATACCTTCTTTAGAGCGTACTACTTGCCGTCTGCCTTGCGCTTTACTTTGAAAACCTGCCCGAAGGCCCCTTCTCCCAGCTTAGCCTGAACGTCAAAATCTCTGAGATTAGAAGTTTTCCCCTACATAAAAATAAAACTTGATTAATTCTAAACTTTATTGAATCATCATATGCAACACTCTTTCCCCTCAATCAGAGGTGAAGGAAAAATTGGGATTCGAACGATCTGAATACCCCTCCAGTATATTTTTCTGAAGCTGGAGGATGGTTTATTTATACAGTTTGTTTTTTTAGCGGAGGCGGGTGAACTATGGGTGGTTGAGGGTCATTTATCCAATCTTCTCGTATGCTTCAATCTTATTTCTCAGCTATAGTTGAGTCTGATTATTCTGAAAAATCAATTTTTGGCAAAACTAAAGTTAACTTCTTAAATTATATACTTCTGAGCCTGCATTTTTCTCCTCTTTTGGGAACTCTGCCTGATTGAAGGACATTCGTAGCTATGGCAAATAGGTGTTTGATACAGTTTGCTGCCTCCCTTGGATTATCTCCTCATAAAGGGCAGAGGCTTTCTCTTATGCCAGTTTAAGCTGCTATTCAAGATACTGGCTCCTTTCTTGTTCGATCTCTAGCTCTTGCTGAAGATGCTTAACCTTCTACCTTAACTATAGGTCCTGATTCTCTAATTCTGGTTCTTCTCTTTCCATTGTGTTTGTGGATACTGGTTTCTCCCTTTAAAGATGGGTTTGTGTTCCTGTATCCTTTCCCAAAAAGACTGTATTAGGGACTGGAAGAACTGTAGACACTTCATTCAAGGACTCCTCCCTCGAGCCTGACTGAACAACATATGGATTATGAGATACTTTCTCCTTAACAGCTAGATTTTCGCTGCTTCTTCTCTTGAGCATAAAAGCAAGAGCGAGTATTGCGAATAGACCGAAGGCATTCGCAGCCAAAGAAGCATAAAGAATTGGATTCGTGTTTTCCATTTTTGCCTTTGCCTTCATTGTAGTTATATATATATAGATATCTCTAGTCGCTTGCCCGTTGCCAATTTTAATAGTCAATATCATGTAACCAACCGAAAGCATCATCAAACAGGAGGAAGGCGAGAAATTTTAACCCAACATCACAGCTAGCATTCGCTTCCAGCAGGGCATCCTCCACTACCCTGGAAAGCACACATTCAGGCTCATCAGAAGGCCCAATAATCAGCAAGAAAGTGAGCTGTTAGTCGCATTGATGCATGTATTGAAAGAAGGACTGCCTGACATGAACCTCAGCTTCCTCTATAAGTCGGTCTTCGATGCCAGAAACTAAAAGATTGTCCACATCCAGAATCAAAAATTTGTTGGAGGGATGTGCATCAACTGCTAGCCCAAAAAATAAGTCAAAATTCAGTACATGAGTGTGGCTTCCTCTCACAGAAAGAAAGGTTTTGGGTCTCTGCTTATCAATGTTCTCAAAAGTACTGAGTCAAATATTTAGGATTGCTGCAGACTCGTAAAATTGCCTTGTTAGTGGTAGACTCCGACCTCAACTCAGAAGGATTCTACCAGAAACTTGGCTTTAGCACAACGGAATTCATCAAGAACTAAATCTGGCACAATAAAAATGATGTCTTTGTGAACGTGGTGAAACTTCAATGCCTTGTTCACCCCCACATTGACTACTTTTCCCTGAAGTAAATGCTGCAGAAGAGGAAGGAAAGGCTGGCTGAATAGCTAAAAATCTACTATGTAGATAAAAACTCCTACAAGAACGACCTCTGTGCTCAAAAGGAAGGGCAGTTAAATGAACAGACAAAGGATATCTAATATTTCGAAGTAAGCCCATCCTACCTGAATGGTCTCTTTCAAAACGGCTGGAACTGGACAGAGTACTATAAGTACACCAACACTGAAAGAACAAAAGCTTTCAGAAGAGCTGCGGCCCTCGACGATCTCATCCAAATGGCATAGCACTAGCTGCAACATGCTCAATTTTCAAACAAAAGAAAAGACTTGAAAATGATTTCCTACCGATAACCCATTGACCTTGATACCATTCTGCTGAAAACAAAAAGAGGCGAATTCTAAAGCATGTGTGAGGTCTGGGAAGCTCTCGAGGAGTTTTTCGTATGTGCCAAGTATCTATACAGCAAAAATGAAAGACTGATGGCCAATTTGCTCAAGCTGGAGGGAAAAGCCAGAGAGATGAGGGTTAGAAACTAATGATCCCATAAGATTCAATTGTGGATCGCATGTTTAATTTTGAGCAGCAACATATAGATTATGCTGGGTGGCCTGGAGGTATTCATATTGATGACCGCTTTTTTTAGTATTATTATTTGAATGAGCTAATCTCGCTACAACCCAAGAGACACCCCTAGAAGGACCCCCATGCAATCACGGTCCTACCTCAGCATGCCTCATGGTATCCACCAGTCTCCCCACAATCACTCGGGAACTCCTCAGCACATCCAATAGACCAACTCTTTGGCCAGCGACGAGGTGGGAGTGATATACGGGACTAACATAAACAGCAAAAACGTCATCAACGCACTCTAGAACTTCATCCTGAACTTTGAGGAGATCAAGACCTCGGAGAACCAGGAGCCAATTCGGGAGAAGATTTACAGGAGTCAGCTGAACGAGCTGGAGATGCTAGAAAAGACAATTTTTGAGGTCCAGGGAACCCACTTGAAGGAGCATGACAGAGAGCTGTACTATCAGTTCATCTACTTTCCCGCCTAAATGATCAGCTGCTTTGACTTCGTCCTAAAAAGCCTTTACGAAAAGTTCTTCGTCTAGAACAGCCACAGTGAAACCTAGAAAGCTGACAGAGAGGCTAGGAGAGACAGGCTGATGATGGGAATCAAGTATCTTGACGAGTTAACTGAAGTAAAAAATTTGGGCCCAAGGAACATTAACAAGTTGATCTGTTTCAGGGGAATCGTCATCAGAGCGTCAGAGGTCTACCCCTAGATGAAGAGGGCCCTCTTCAAGTGCCTACACTGCAGAGAATAAACAACGGTTGCCCTGGAAAATGCCAAAATTCAGCAGCCAACAGACTGCCGCAACTGCAAGCACAAAGACTGCCTCGAGCTCATCCATAACCTATGTCAGTTCACAGACAAGCAGTACATAAAATTCCAAGAATTGCCAGAGTACGTGCCAGAGGGGTAGACTCCTCACTCTTTGACTATCATATGTTACGATAACAATGTCGACGGTATCAGGCCTGGCGATCGGGTGGAGGTGGTGGGCATATACAGGGCTCAGTCGATGAAGGTGCAGAGAATAAAGACCAACTTAAAGTCAGTGTTCAACACCTACATCGACATAATTTCCTTCCGCATACTGTAGGAGAATAGATTCAAATCCGAGAACGGCAGGGTGCAGTTCAATGACGACGAAAAAAATTAATTTTAGAGAATGTCCAGAAGATAGACCATCTTAAGCGATCTTGTCAACAGTTTCGCTCCATCTATCTATGGTCACTAAAACATCAAAAAAGGTATCCTCGCTCAGCTGTTCGGAGGAACCAAAAAATAATTTGGATAAATGGGAAGAGGAAGGTTTAGATCTGATATCAACATCTGCCTAGTTGGAGACCCCTCAACTGCTAAAAGTCAACTACTCCAACAAGTCTACAAAATAGCCCCGAGAGGTATTTATACAAGCGGAAGAGGTTCCAGCGCAGTTGGCCTTACCGCCAACATCAGGAAAGACCCGGAGACAAGATAGTTCATTTTGGAGAGTGGAGCCCTCGTGCTAAGTGATTTGGGTATTTGCTGCATCGATGAGTTTGACAAGATGGACCAGAACAGTCGGACCATCCTTCTTGAAGCGATGGAGCAGCAGACTATCTCGATAGCCAAGGCAGGCATTGTTTGCCAGCTCAACTCCAGGACATCCATCTTAGCAGCAGCCAACCCAGTTCACTCCAAGTATGACTCCAAGAAGTCAGTGGTGGAAAACATCAACCTCCCACCCACTCTTCTTTCCCGTTTCGACCTCATCTATATCATGCTCGACATGCCCAGCCAAGCCTAAGACAAAAAACTCGCTTCTCACATTCTCAGCCTCTACTCTAACAAGTAGACCCACCAGATCAAGTACATGTATTTTTATACAGTGTCGGAGTATACAGGAAAGAAATTCTGGCAAAGTATATCAGCTATGCCAGATAATACGTCTACCCTTGGATCTCAGAAGAGTCTGGTCAGAGGCTCATCCAGGCGTACTCAGAAATGCGGCAGCTGGGCAACAACAAAAAAATGATCACAGCCACTCCCAGACAGCTAGAGTCCCTCATCAGGTTAAGTGAGGCATTTGCTAAGATGAGGCTCTCAAACTAGGTCATTGTTGCTGACGTTGAGGAGGCCATCAATCTGATTAAGGTGGCAACGCAGCAAGCAGCAACAGACCCCAACACAGGTCTGATCGACATGGACATCCTCACGACTGGCAGAACGACCGCCACCAAGCTAAGGATTACCAAGATAGCCGAGCAAGCAAAATAGCTGATGAAGGCGAACCTTTCGAAGTACTCCAAGTCAACCAACGTTTAGAATTTCCTGGTAGAGTACTCCAAGAACTACATCGACAACGAGAAGGTGACGGTGCAGGAAATGATGGAGGCCCTGAGACTGCTGCAGACCGAGGACGTGCTAGTGCTTTATGGGCAAAACAAGAATAACCAGATGTTCAAACTGCAGAAATAACTGGGAAATGCCTGATCTGTATGTTGTTTGTATTAGACTCTTGAGGATGGGAGGATGAAAGGATATGATAATATAGTATAGTATCAAATAAACACTGCAGGTTACCCTGTATATATAGTACTATGAACCCTCTTGAGGTGCATTAGGCAAAAAAGGGGCGATCCGGGAATTGAACCCGGGACCTCCTGCACCCTAAGCAGGAATCATACCACTAGACCAATCGCCCTTATCAACTGTCTCTCTCCTCCTCCCCATTTACAGCCTACCGCCATACTCCACATTCATATACATCAATATCAAAGCAGACCCCCCTTGCTTGGCTTCACAGCAGACTGGGCCTCCAACTGCTTCTGGTATTCCTATTCGCTCATCACATTGCTGCTGTCCCGGCTTACTTCTCTCGCTCCCTTTCTCTTGTAGAAGGTCATGAATTTGATGCCATGGTAGGAGAAGACGAAAAGAGGGAGGGCTGTGAGGGTGAATCTGATGCCTCTGAAGCTCGGCCTGTTTCTGAGGAACTTGACACTGGGTGCGAGAGTATAGCTGAGATAGCCCATAACCCCTCCGCAGCCAATCCAGAAGAACATCATTTCGTAGGCCTTTCGGACATAGGTCATGTACTCGTTCTTTCCCTTTTCGTTGAGCCTGATGTACTCGCTGCTGCTTGGAGGCTTGGGGTTGTGCAGCTCATCGTTTTTGCGCTGTACGTACTTTTGATATGAAGTCAGCTCCTTTTTCTCCTCCGACATAATTATAATATAATCAATCTCATCTGCTCCTAATACTCATAATCGACTGCATAATCAGAAATAAATAAATGGGATAGGATACAAATCAGAAGTTCTTCTTGTTTATGAGCATATCGTAAATGATACCGAAGTCCTTCCTGCCTAGACCAGCTTTGGAAAGGCGCTCGTAAAGGTCTCTTGAGTTCTCGCCAAACTCGGTCTTACAGCTAACTTCCCTGGCAGCTTCAACAGCCAATCTCAGATCCTTGAGCATCAGGTCACAGGCAAATCCTCCATCGTAGTTTCTTCCTGAAGGAACACCCTCCATGACTCCAGGGACAGGGTTGTAGGTATCGAGGGACCAGCATCTGCTAGAAGAGACCTTCATTATATTGGTCAGAATCTTTTCGTCCATACCCAATGACTTTCCGAGGGCAAGAGCCTCAGCAGTTGCAATCATTTCGATGGCTAAGGCCATGTTGTTGCATACTTTTGCGATCTGTCCAGCTCCTGCCTTGTCGCAGTTGAAGACGTTCTTTCCCATGCAGTGAAGGATGGGTTTGACCCTCTCAAATAACTCGATGTTTTAGGCTCCCACCATGAAGGTCAGAGTACCAGCAGCTGCTCCTGTGACTCCTCCTGATACTGGGGCATCAATGTAGGTCATGTTGTGCTTCTTTCCTGATTCATTAAGGGCCATGGCAACAGTGGGGGCGATGGTGCTGCTGTCTATGATGAGAGAGTCTGGACTAGCATTTCTGAAAAGGCCTATGTTGTAATGTATGTACCTGCTTCTCCCTCGCAAACCGATTGCGAGTGTTAGGAGTTTGGCAGCATGGTCACGAATATGTTGGCATCTTTAGCCAAAGTTTTTACTTCTGAACGGAAGGTGATGTTGTGCTTTTTGGCTTCCTCAGCTTTGGAGGCATCGACATCGAAGCCATAGACTTGGTGGCCGTGCTTAGCGAGGTTGGTGGCCATAGGGAAGCCCATATTTCCCATGCCGATGAACCCAATTTTAGCGAAGGAGAAGATATTTCTGGTAGCTAGCCTCATATTAACTGCAGTGAATTATTGATGTTAGACAGAATGATGATAAGATATAAAAATAAGATAGATTTCAACAATATCATGATAGTCTCGTTTTCTCTCTCCTCGCGCTGCATCGCCTGGAGAAAGGTAGAGACTATGAGAGAATCCACTGAGAGTCAGCTCTTTGGCACTTAATGCCATCGAAGTGTTCCACATAGTGAACAGCATACCAACCATCTCCTGCTAAATATATAGCGTCGTATATCACATCCATCCCTATACCCATCCATATCAGCATCAACCTTTATTCACAATGATGCCTGTGCATTCCCCATCGCCATAATAATTCAGCTGTCCCAAATCATGCGCTCTTTTTCTCGGGAGTAAGCTTGGAAGCGACATTTTGAAGAGTGAGATCTCCTCCTTCGAAGGTCTTCTTTAGTTTGTAGTAGGGGGGTCCCCAGTTTTTGAATTTCAGGATATTCTCAACTGCGTGCTTGCCGTGAAGACTGGCTCTCACCTTGGAGCTGAAGCCGTCAGTTGAAAAGCTGATCTCCTCACCTCCGTACTTGTGTTCGACATTGGCGATAGATCCTGGCCCTGTGTATAGGGAGGCCTTTGCGTAGCCATCATACTTGGCGTTAAGAGACAATCCGTTAAGTTTTCTTTCTACGTTGTGCCTGACGACAGCAACTTGGGAAAGGCCACCGTAGAAGGTCCTGGTGGTGGGGACATTGAGAACGTCACCTAGTCCAAAAATGTTGCTGTACTATTTGTGTTGCAGAGTCTGAGGGTCGACATTCAGGTATCCAGTGGAGTCAGCCAAGCCGGAGTCAGCGATGAGGGGATTTGCAGTAGTGGGGAGCATGGAGTAAAAGTTGCCGTAGTACCTTTCAACAAGCTCTCCTTCTCTGTTTCTGAATACAGCCACGCTGTCAGTCTGCATCACTCATAAAGTACCTTTCTGACCTCGACGAGGGTGAGATCTGTTTCGATGTTGATGTTGTTCTCATAACAGGCGTTCTTGAGGTAGTCGTCGACTTTCTTGAAGTGTGAGCAGAAGGTTTTGTTAGGGTTGATGACGGTGAAGGAAGAGGTCTCCCAGGACAGCTTGCCGGCGTTGGCCTGCTGGTCCCACATGGCTTTGGAGATGAGGAAGTTATAGTTTTCCAACTCTCCATAGAAGTTTCCGGGAGGAATGTAGAAGAAAGCGGGTCCTCCATTGAAGTTGTAGTGAACTCTGTAGCCTTTGGCAGTGCTGGCCTTCCAGCTAGAGTGGTCCTGGTTGGTGTAGAAAGGATTGTCAACGTCAGCCCAGGCCTCATCAAATCCCTTGATTGACTGAGCGTTCTGCTTCTGGCCGGCAGCAATGACCAGATTCTCATATTTTATGATTCTGCCGTTGCGGAGGGTCACTTCGTTAGCCTCAGGGTTGATTTTTTCTACTCCGACGTAGTCTGACTGTCCGATGTTCTTGTTGACGAGTTGACGGGTTGGTGCCTCGAAATTGAACTTTGAGACGCTGACTAGGATGTTGCTTACTTGCCGAGCTCGTAGTGTGTGCGATCAGGAGCGTAGGAGGTGATGGGATTGTCGTAGGAAACAAATAGTTTATATTTTTATCCGACGACAGCGTCGAGATGGGAAGCGAGGACGTTGCCGAGGTTACCCCCGATGACAACGACGTCGTACTTTTCGAGGTCGGAAGGGGTGGGTTTTCTCTTTTTACCGAAGCCCAGGTTGTAGGTATTTCTGGCGAAGAGGGACTTTCCTGCAAGATTGCGGATAGAGAACATAAAATCAATTAATAATCATCACCATCTACATTTACATTTAATAAAGTAACACCCCAAGGTCACAATAACTACCTCATCTTTTCACCTCCTTCGCATTTCCCAAAAAGATTCTGCCATTCAATAAATCCTGTATGATAGTACGAAGGAAGGAAAACATCAGCTGTGTCCGACGTAGCTCTTGAAGGAAGGAGGGCTCCGAACATTTGTCCCCTTCATCCTCAGAACCACTCTGTCCTTCTTCACCTCCAAGTACTTGAATATCTGGCACGGATTGCCCCTCAGCTCCCCTAAGTGTAACCTCATGTAGTCACCATATGCCATCTCCACCATCACCTTTGTATAGTGGTTCTTGGCAAATAAGTGATAATGAGTTTTGCTGAGTTTAATCTTGACTTTGAACTCCACTTGATCGATGTAGTCGATCCCGTAGAAGAGGGTCTTTTCCTCCTCTAGAGCAGGCTTACCTTTGGCCTATGTAGACCTGTGCACCTTTGAAGTTGCCTTTATTTCCTTTATATGGTTTAGGACGTCGTTGTAGTTGCGAGTGTACTTGTAACGAGGCTCAGGCTCAGAAATCTCAGTTATGACTCTCTCCTTGTACTTGCTGGGCTTCCTCTTCCGGCGATTACTATGGCTGACCAACGAGTCCTTCAGAGTTTCTTTTATTTCTTGAAGCTGGTGGTTCAACTTGTTGTAAAGCCTCAAGTTGCTGACCGTCTCTCCTCTTTTCTTGGTCTCGGCTATCGACGATTTAGATCGCTTGGAGTCAGAGTTGACCCGATTGAACTTTGATAAGGTCTGCTTGGTAT
>Ga0100385_1001054_pt1 | contig 29273 bp, 19 predicted proteins | sample CryGeymeta201509_FD_81543 | JGI IMG/M metagenome (GOLD analysis project Ga0100385, IMG submission 81543) | Groundwater microbial communities from Crystal Geyser aquifers in Utah, USA - Crystal Geyser metaG 2015-09 | ecosystem: Environmental > Aquatic > Deep subsurface > Groundwater | place: USA... | reverse complement strand
TCGCGACGTGCCTTGCTAAGCAGCGTCCTATCGACGTTACTGAGAGGGAAACGCCGACGACGTCCAAAGAACGTGTCCACGTAACCTTGGGTACCTGCCTCGCCTTGCGTGGAACTGACGTACTCTCCAACCTTGGGGAAACGTGCGAACACCGCCTTACGCGTAGAGGCCGCGAACTCGACCTGGCGGCGCATCTCCGCGTCATCTGTAGACAGCGTGCCGAAAATCTGCTCGGCAATCTTCGTGTCCCCAGCGCCGTAGAGCGTACCGAACACGACACGCTTGATAGACGTGCGCTGGAGGTCTAGTGCTGCGTCGCCCGCTTCACGCCGCGCCACAAACTCGTCGTATGGGATGCCTGCGACGGATGCGGCGGTGAAGGAGTGGATATCCAGACCGTCACAAAGAGCCCGGATCAGCTCCGGGTCCCTTGCATACGCGCACAGCACACGAATCTCAGCCGCTGAGATGTCGAGCTGCCACCACGCCATGCCTGCGTCTGGGATGAACAGCCGTTTAATTCCCCACCCCGCCGTAGCCACGCCGTCGTCGTACGCGGGGTACTTGCACATGTAGTAGGGGATGTTCTGTAGGTTAGGGCTTGAGCTCGACAGGCGCCCTGTTCGTGTGCCGTTAGGGTTAAACGATGTGTGAATCCTCCCCTGTGGCGTGAGCAGCTGCTCGATGTTAGACAAGAACGTGTCGCGAGCTTTACTCGCGCCGCGATAGCGTCGCAACGCGGCAACGAACAGGTACATATTACGCGCAGCTGCGCTGTCATCTTTGCGTACCGCGTACTTGCGCTCCATGTCTGTCAGCCAGTCTTTCCGCACGGAAAGCGACTCGTTGGCAGACATCTGCCGGTCCTCGTCGTCCAGGGGAAAGACGTGCGTAAAGATGCGCTCTACGTCGGCACCTGAGTTGGGGTTGAAGGTGTCATCTGCGACGAGATAATGAAGCTTGTCAAGGTAGGCTTGCTTCATGCCTCCGATCTCGTCTTTATACTTATCCAGCAAGGCTAAGTCGATCTTCGTGCCGTGGAACTCTGCACTGCCGAGCGCCAGGGCGCTTGGGATGTACAGGTTCTTCATCACAGAGACAAGCTGAGGCCGTGTGCCCTCGGGGTGGGCCGCACTACGCGTTTCGTGATGCGCTGCTTTGTGTTGCGCGACGTATATCTGTCGGGTGACGTCAGTGTCGACTGCGGCGTACGCTGCGAGTATGGCGTAAGGGACGTCCGCGTAGTTAGCAGCCTCTATCGCGGCAGCGTAGTTACGCCGCTTGGCGGTGGTAGGGTACGGAATGTAGTAGCTCTTAAGAAGCCGCGCAACGCGACCACGAATCTTGGCATACGTCGCCTTATCATCAGCTGCGTAAGCGGCCATGTACTGCCGTTCATGCTCCCAAAGCGCCTCCGCATCGTCAGGGGTGAGCGTGTTACGCACCGCTTCATCTTCGATCGCCGGGGCGTACTCGATCGATGGAAAAAACGGTGTCAGCATGTGGCTCAGCGCGTAGTCCGGCTTCTCGTGCCCCGCCTGTGCGATGATTGATTCTTTGACGTGCTGTTTAAGCGCATCTTGAATCATCGACTTGTAGTCCCCGTACTGCGGAGCGTAACGTCGCGTCAACGACCCTAGGTCAAACTCACCCTGTAGGGCCTCGTCTAAGAAGTGCGCGCCTAGCAGAGTGTCGTGCTCGATGTTGTTCACCTCGAAGAGATAGCGCGGATGTTTGGCCAGCCAGCGAAAGTCGAACTTGGCGTTGTGAAAGACCTTCGGCTTAGGGCTGGCGAGGATACGCTGTATGCACGCGTAAGCGACGTCGTAGCTGTACGGCCTGTCCTGGTGGTCCAGCGCGATGGCCGTTGACTTGCCCTCACCCCAGGCCACAGACACCATCAAGACACGGCCTTCCTCATCGTGAGGTTGCAGCGACGTCGTCTCACAGTCGATAGCGATGGCCCATTCGTTTGGCCCCCGCTTAGTGCTCCCTGTGTACGAAAGGATCTCGTCTGTAAGCGCCAGGAGCTGTTCGTCCGTTGTAGGGAGCGTATATTTAGCTAGAAGGTCTTGTGGCGTGAATGCGGAGGCCCTATCGACCTCATAGGCGATCTCGTATGCGATAGTCAGAGAGCGTTCAAGCAGCACAGCCTTTGCAGGCTCAGCCATAAATGCTCGAAACGACAGCGCGGGGACGACGATAAACTCGTAACCCCCGATCGTCACAGTGTGCGGCTGGTCTACCAACCGCGAGAACTTATCCTTTGTCCCGATGAGCTTCTGCGCAGGCTTTGTTCCAAACGTCACCAGGACGTGAGGCACATGCACGAGCTCAGGGTGTCTGTAGTCAAAGTCCTTTCGCATGGCGATGAGCTTCGCGCGCCAGTACTTGTCGCACACATCGTACGCTTTCTTATACGGATCGCCTTTGTCCGCAGGGAAGCCTGTAAGAAAGAGTACGGAGTACGCGTCGTCAGAGACGTAGGCATTCACTTTGCGCGCAGCCAGCGCAGCGCGCACACTACGTATCGCGCTGCGCCTAACGTCAGCGAGTAGCCGCATCTCCCGGCCTGAGCCGGGGTACATCGCAGCCGCCTCACCCCTTGAAGGGTAGTCGAAAACGAAGGTGACGCGTGAGTCGATCTGGTGAAGTGCTCGCGTCAAGCACACGCCGTTATTTTCTTCGTGCGGACATCCCGCACACGCATTATGTGTGTTTTGATCCCATAGGTATCCTGACATGCCAACCTCTTACCCTGTAATGACCGCTTTCTTGAACATCACGATTTTGCGCGAGTTTACAGCGTATTCCACCGCAAACCATTGTTGAAGCTCCTGTTTGTGCGCGGCTGTGATGTCGACGTAAGACGTCAACGCGAAAGGATGGGTGAGCAGCTGTGTAATCAGACGCGTGGCCTTTCGGATAGAGGAGTAATCCGGGTTGTTCCGTAATAGGTTCGTGATGACCTTGGGGAACAGAACCACGACGTAGTCTGCGCCCATCGGGCTGTACACACCGCAGTCCTGCATGTTCAACTGGTCAAGCAACGCTGGGACGTGCAGCGAGCGGCGTACGCTGTGTTTAACCCCTGGCAACGTCGCATCCATGATGACGGGCGTGTCGAAGATGGCAGAGAACAACGCATCTTCGTTGCTCGGCATGACTTGGCTGAGCGAGGCGGCGTTAACGCGACATACTTCTTGAGCCATGCCCCTGCCATCTAGCCCCAAGTAGTCCATGTACGCCGCCTGCATCAGCACGTTGCGAAAGGTTCTGTGCTGTCCGTAGACCTCTATACCGGCGTTGTTGGCGTCCAACTCGTAGTACCGCGCGATGATGTCCTGCGCGTTTTGCAGGGCGTAGAGCGTCGCACACTTACGAATGAACGTGCACACGTCTTTGGGTATGGAGGTCTTGAAGAGGTCCAGCGGCGACTTACCCTTTGAGTGCCCAGCTCGCTGCTCGTATGGCAGCAAGCTGACTGTCACGCGTCGGTTAGCGTCCTGTGCCAGCATGGGCGTGTCGATGCCGGTCGTAGCCATAGCGGCCTTCATAAAGGGCGGCACCGCATTCGCTGAGGCGTAGAACTTATCGTACCGAAGCCCCTTGTAGATATCGCGAGTCTTCTCCATGAAAGTGTTGACGACCTTGTTACGTTGAGTGTCGTGGTGATTGCCTTCACCCGGCTCAAACTCCTCAATACAGAACAGACGCGCGTCGCCCTCCAAAGACGTGCGAAGACCGGCCTCCGTATACGACGCGGTGTGGTGTGAGTGCTCGACAAGCGTCGTGCCAAAGTCACCTGACGCGTAGAACAGACCGCTAAGCAACGTGGTCTTGCCGGAGCCTGTCTTACCCGTAACGTGCATGTTGAACGCCGATTCGGAGGCGTTCTGTAGCACCGCCGAGAAGATCGCGGACGCCAGATAGTACGCGTAGGCCTCCCCGTATTCGAGGTGCCAGCACCGGTGAATCGTCTCCGCTACCAGCTTGAACATATCCAGAACGCGGCTTTGCGGGATAGGCTTGGTGAGGTCCCGGAGGCCTGTGAGCGCGTACGACCAGCGCTCCTGGTCGTTATACTCGAACAGCACGCTTGGATACGGAGAGCAGTTGCCGTTCACCTCCCAACGCGTAGGGCCTGGTTTGCTGATATCGACGACAGCGGTGTAATGCTGCGACCCGTTGATGAGTTGCAGGTGGCGTATACTGGAGCTGAAGACGCCGGGGTCGCCGGTCTCTGACATGCAGTGCAGCCCCTGCTTAAACCTGTCTAGCCTGTGCGCCGGAGGCACAATACTCACCAAGTCCTCACGACACACGCGGACAAAGTGCTGCTGTACACGTGCGTTCTGTGTGAGGTAGTCAACCGGCGCTGGCTTGCCACGAGACTCCGTGGTAGCGATAAATGACGGCACGCCGATCTCGTTCTTAACCCAGCCCAACAGGTTCGTAGCCGTGAAGTTGTTCGCAGGGGCTACAACGGCATTAAGGAAGTTCGAGACGACGTTCTGTGCCGACAGGTCGAGGTAGTCCACGGTGTTTGTCATGTTTGCGAAGTACGCGAGGCGATTGTTGTCCTCGACGTAGAGCGGCTTAATAAGCCTCAGAATCTGCGACAGCAATGCCTGGTCGAAGCCCTCGCCAGTCGCAATGTCTGGCGTTACTGCCGTACGCAGTACGCGTGTGTCGACATGTGCATACGCTGCAAGGTCGGTGAGCAGCTGCGCCCCGTAAATGCTGTCATCTAACACTGCCTGATAGTCAGGAAGCATCTGCCGCACAGCGTCTGCCGGGTCGTCGGGCTCAACCCCGTCCGGCGTTAAGCGGCGCTTGATGTCTTGCGCCGCCCACGCTGAGGGCGTCAGGTGGTAGGTAGACGCGCTAAGCCGCTGCAGAAAGTCGCCTGAAGGGTCCGCAGACCAGTCGAAGGGGTCAGACCCCGCCGCAACATGGTCTGGAATCTCGTAGACACGAATAGACGATATAGAGGCGCTGTCTTCGATGATATGGCGTACAAAAGAAGAACCGCCGTCGTCGTTGTCTGGGACGATAACAACGTGTTTGGGCGCTAACGCATGAAGTGTTTCGGTGTCCTTGATAGCGCCGCCTGCACCCGCCACGACAGGGAGCGTGCACACACCGCTCATCGCGATGTTGCGTTGGTAGAGCGCCATCGCGTCGAACTCGCCCTCTACGACGTAGACGTTGTCTTCAGCTTCCAACGCTTGAGCAGCTGTGTGTGCTAAGCCGAATAGTCCCCGCTCCACCTCGGTGCCGAGCGTGAGCCATAGATCCTGTTTGTGTACGCCTTGATTCGACGCTTTGATCGTGCGTATCTTGAGGCCGCCGATCACGTCGGGGCCAACCCAATAGGGCGCGACCAGCGCACCCGTCGTCATCGTCTCCAGGTCGGGACTGCCTTGCGAAAAGAACACGCTGGCGATGTCACGAATATCCGTGATGGACACCGTGGGATACGCGCCCAGTACCGACTGAACGCCGCGCAACGTAGGCAGTAATCCGACGCCAAACGTCGCAAGCGTCGCCATGTCGATGCCGCGCGTAACCGTCGCGTAATTATAAGTGGGTAGCCCAGCGGCACAGAGCGGATCCCCCGGCACACTGTGTACGCGGTGCAGGTAGGCTTGGCTTGCGCTGAGGATTGCGTGGTAGATATTTTGGTCGCGCTCAAACGCCTTGGCGTTCTCGGCGTGTGCGCCCTCCAATTTGATGTTGAGTTTCTTGAGGAGTGTTGCAAGAGCGTTCGCGTAGCTTACGCCGTTCATACGAGCAAACAGGCGTACCGGGTCGAGTTCTACGCCGCACGTGTGGCATTTATACCAGCCGCTACCTGGCTGGCACGCCGCAGATGGAGTGGTGTCTGCGTGCCCAGGAAGAACGCAGGACATCACGATTTTAGCCGTGGAGCCTGCGCCAACTATGCGTGCGTTTCCGTTACCCGATTTAGCCTGCTTGAACAGCTTAACCCACATTTCTGGGGGCTGTCGCCACAGTTTTAGGCGGTCTTGCTGTGGTAATGTCGATCCCGCCATACTAGATTCCTACTGGTTATGAGCTGGACACGTCGCTATATACTCACAGAAGTTGCAGTACCAACCTGCAGTCGGTACGGGGGAATCAGCCGCGCGGGCGTTGGCTTCGTCGTAGTGCGCGTAGAACCACGGCACGAGCTCTTCCTTAATACGCTCGCGCGTATACGACTCACCCCATTGAAACACCTGCGTATCGTCATCTTCCTTGACCCAGTGAATCACCGTCTGCGCCGAGACGAGCTCTGGGTAGGCGTAAAGAGCGGAGACCAGATACGAGTTAAGTTGCGCCGTGTACGCGTCTGTCTTGTCTTGGCTGGGCGTGCCGGTCTTGTGGTCCATGATGATAATACGCAGCCCTGAAGGGCTGTGCACTTCAACACCCACGTCCCATTTGCCGCGCCAGTAGCCGTCTTTGTCCCAATAGTCACAGAGCTCGCCGTCGCGTTTAAAGGCGACCTCTAGTTCGATGTGCAAGTGCGTACCGAGTACGTTCCGCTTAGCGCAGAAGGCGTTGAAGCGAGTTAGAAACCGATTCGACGCATCAACGAACTCTCGCACAGTACGGCGCTCCTCGGTCGTAAGCGGCGTAATGGTGCATGCGGCGCGATACGCATCATCCAGCGCTTTGCCTTTCAAGAGGCTCTCTATCATGGTGTGCACGGCTGAGCCCACCAAACCGGCGCTGTTCTTGGACGGTGCCCCCTTTTGCTTCAAGTGATACTTCAGGTTATAGCGGCGGCGGCACTCGTGAGCCACCGCAGCTTTGCTGGAGCTCCAGGGCGTGTTCTTGATGGCCATAACGAACCTCGGCTTCTAAAAAAAAAATGACGGGGAAGTAAGGCATAGCGGCCCTTTACGAGGTCAACCTCGTAAAGGGCCGCAAGCTAAGTCACAGCTTAAGCGTCACATGTCGTCATCGAACGAGTCGTCGTCATCGAACGAGTCGTCAGACGCGGTGATGTCGATGTCGCCGTCGCGGCGCATCGACGAGGCCTCGTCCTCCATCTGCGCGTAGTACTCCAGCTCCTCGGCAAGCCGAGCCTGGTAGAACTCCTCGTAGCCCGCGCCGACGATCTGGGCGGTGACGCGCATGGCCGGTGGCACGTCATCATTGAACAGCGGGTCAGTCTGTACGATACGCCAATCGCCCTTGGCGTTCGAGCGCCCCTCGGTCGTCGCAGCGAAGAGCATGTCATACAGCTGGCGCAGACCGTTAAGGCGATCTTGCAGCTTAGCACCGTTCTTGAGCGCTGACTTGTTGAACTCGAGCAAGTGGACCTTGCACTCGCGGTCCACGATGACGAACGAGTACGTCTTGGACCACAGAGGCGCCACGCCCTTCTGGCCTCGCTTCTCAGACGCCGGGACGAACTTGTCGTACGTCTCGCGGAAGACGGTGCGGATGTAGTCCGTGCTGCCCACTGGCGGGAACTTCTTGTACGAGATGGACAAGTGCGCGACGACGAACTCGAAGGGCTTGGAGTCCTTCTTCTTGTGCTGCCAGAGGACGTCTTGATCGGAGATCAAGTCGCCAGGAACGGCCCCGTCAGGGGCCTCCTTGGCTTGACCGGAGAGAGCCTTGACGCGAGGCATCGCCCAGAGGCGCGCGTCGCCGTGGAAGTTCTCTGGGGTGGTGATCAGCTTCATCACCTCCATATTGATGCGCCCCAGGTCCTCGTTGGTGAGGCCTTCGACGTCGAGGTTGAGCGCTGTGATCTTGTCACCGACAGGGAAGCGTGTAAGCGCAAGAGCGGTCTTGGTTGTCTTAGATTCAGCCATGGGTGTGTTTCTCTTGTTGTGCGTTGTTGTGCGTTGTGTGCGTTGTGATATGCGGTGTTCGGACACCTAGAGTACGTGCCTGGAAACGCCCTAGTCAATTAGGGATTTTACTGCTTTAACGAGCTCGTCGTTAGAGTGTATGCTATTGAGGTCGGACGCCGTTTGTGCCACCAAAAGCGCTAATGCAACGAAAATCTTGCGTCCGTACAAGTTTCGCTCAGCGCCGACATGCCCGCTAAGCATGTCCATGAAGTTCTCCGCTGTGAAAGGCGTGGGAAACGCGGCAACAGCATTGTCTGCTGTGTAAACCACGCCCGTGATGTTGTTAGTGATCAGGTCGACGCACAGAGCGCCGTGAGACGTCTTCAGGAAGAGGGACGTGTCTGCCCATACATACTCCTGAAAACCAGGAACGCCGAGAAGCCAACCCTGCTTGATCATACGACAAAGGTGCAGCGGGTCGATCGCAGGTAAGGCATCTAGTACGTTAAAAAGCGCGTCATCACTGTGGTCCAACAGCTCTAACTCATTGAGAACCGTAAGCACCGTGGACGCGCCTTGAGAGAGCTCGCCGCGCAAGGATACGGTGTACGTACCTTGCGCGGCGTATGGCGTAAGCCTCACAGAGCGGGGAGCGCTTCGCAGACCGCGTCAGGGTCAAACTGCGCAAGGTCGTTGTGCTCTGCAAAGTGGGCCAGCAGCGCCTGCACTGCGCTGTGGAACCCGATCGCACACGCCGTACGCTCACGTGCAGCAGGGTCTTCAAGCTTCCCGAGCTGCTTGCGCAGGTTCTTAACGTCGCTTGCGGCGTGCTTGGTCAGTGACCCGACGAGCTTACGGTCCACGTAGAGCGTCTTCGCAGGGATGATCTTCTCCGTGACCTGACCCACCGGGGTCTCGCCCGACGACGTATCGACGCCCTCAGCGCGCGCACCCTCCGCGTCGTCAGCGTCGTCAGCGTCGTCCACGGTGGATGTGGACACGTAGCCCTCGTCAGGCGCCTCAGCATACTTAGCCGTGTCTTCGGCGTCTGCGTCGCCTGAAGAAGCCTCCGCCTTGTCAGCGGCAAGGAAGCGCTTGATGGCCGACTCCAGCTGCGAAGAGCTCCATCCCTTGGCGATGGACTTGTCGAGGAAGGTGCGCTGGTCAGAGATTTTGCTCAGCGAGCAGAGCAAACGCGCATGTGCAAAGGTGATGTGGCCATCCTCCAGAGCAGTGCGAGCCTCCTCGGGCAGCTTAAGCAGGCGCAGGTGCTGCTGCACCCAGCTCGCGCTCTGGCCGACGAGCTGGCCGATCTCCTTGGTCGAGCGGCGCTTGTCGCCTTGCGCGCGCATTTGGTCAAGCGCCAAGGCCGTATCGAGCGGAGAAGGGTCTTTGCGCTGCAGGTTCTCGATGAGCTGGGTCGAGAGCGACACGGTCTCGTCGCGGTCGATGACGACAGGCACCTGGCGCGCCCAGAGGTTTTGCGTGGGCTCGATGACATCGCCCTTGTCGTCAAGGACGGGGCCGTCGCCGTAGAGCAGGTACTCGATGGCGCACATGCGGCGGAAGCCAACATGGACCGAGTACATGCCGTCGTGCTCCAACACGCGGATGGGCTGGAGCAGCCAACGCGCACCGCCCGTCTCCTCGTACTGCTGCATCATAGACGCGGCGAGCTGTCGGATGCTCTCGTCGTCGTAGCCGTTGCGGCTACGGTAGTTGGCATCGGTGTCCAGGTTGATGTCAGTGAAGTCAATGGTCATCTGTGTGGGATTTTCGCTCATTTGGTAAGTCCTTTACCAGATTTTTTGTCCAGGTACTCTTGAAGTACCACAACGTTACCCTCCCTTAGAGGGCGGCCTAGTGTCACGTCGACGATGCCGTCGACTGCACTTGTGAATGCTATTCGATCCTCCTCAGTCATGGAAGCAGAAATACCTCGTTTTGCTTTCCTGAGCTGCTTTACAAGCAAGATTGCGACGCCTACGCATATGCTCCTGGCAGGCGGCGCTAAGCAAAACGTAGCAGCTGCAAGGGTGTACGCTTGGAAGCGTCCTGAAGCGGTGTCGCTGTGAGGAGGTACCACTCGTGCCAAGTAGGCGCCGGCGTGTGAGTGTGCCTCTGTCTGGCCCGACGGCGCTTGCAAGAAGTAGCCTCGCTCCAGAACCGCAGTAGGCGGAATGGACAAAAGGGCAGAGACATAGATAAGCTCTTGGAGCGTCTCAATGCTCGCGCTTTCCGTGAACATCTCAAGGGGTGTCTTGTACATGACCCAGCGTGTGTCGAAGGTTTTAGGTGAAAGGACGCGTCGAATGTACTTCACATGCCTCGCCTCGCCGCGACTAAATGAGGCACAGCAACGCTGGGACCGTCCACGAGGATGTCGTAGTACTCCGCAGAGAAGCTCATCTTTTTGTTCAGCGTAAACTCCTTACCGTCACGAAGCGTGGGGTGCAATTTGGGCGATGCACGCTTCTTTAGCCAATGTGGGTTGAAGTCTATTAGACGCATACGTGCCACGGGCACGTATGGCGTTGCAACGTCTGGGTGCGTGGGACATATCGTGCGCAGAGGACACTGCGTACACCGTACGCCGCCGCAGTTCGCTGTGCTGAAAAGCCCTGTAAGCTGAATGGCCCACACGTAGTTGTCGGGACGTGCCGCCTGTAGGCTCTTTGCACAGACGATTTGTGCACGGTCCTCTTGCACGAAGAGAAGTGGTGAGAAGACGGCCAGCTGAAGCTCAGTGTTTTCGCGAAGGTGGAACCACCGCGCCGAGGACACCGCCAGGAAGATCGTCTGTGCGTCGGGTACCCACAGAGGTGTCTCCCACGTCGCGAGCTTCCCACGGTGCGGTTCCGTGGACAGGGCATCGTAAAATGCCTTCCACCTCTCGTACGTCGGCACCGCAGATGGGGCACTGAGTGTCGCTAGATGGTAGTTGAGAGACTCCATACTTCTCCATTAGCGTTTCCTCCCGCGACAGGACCCGTAGTAGGGGCACCATTTCTCGTCACACGCCCAGCTCATGGGCGACGTCTTTGGAAAGTAGCCAGAGCTGATGCCAGCAGCAACATCTTCTACCAAATCGAAGACGTGTTCTTTGTCCGCGATAGAGCGTATCGCGCGCTGACCCACGTACTCGCTGTTCTTCTTCTGGATGAGCAAGTCAAAGCCAACATCCATGACGCCGGTCATCGCCGCGTACAGCGTGAGCTGCGGGTGGTCCTGGACGTCTCGAGGGCCGTACTTCTTCCCGGTCATCTTGAGATCGATGATCACATCGCCCGGCACGGGGACGTGTGGATCAACGAGCGGGTCGGTGTAGTCGTCGGGCTCCATGGGGTTTTTGTCCACCAAGTCAATAAAGCCTTGGAACGGCACACGTCCGCGCACAAGCCCCACGACCTTGTGCTCCACTGCACGAGGTCGCACCTGCGGAAGACGCTCCTCGTAGTAGATGTCGGAGAGCTCTCGCGCAGATGTTTCGGCCACGTTCGCGTCGGGAACCTTCACATCCCACGTGTCCACTTCCGCGTCGAAGTTCTGCACCAAGTCGCTGATCATGTCCTGATGCCGCTCCCGATCTGGCATCTCGTTGTTGTTGATCATCTTGTACTTGTGCATCTCCTCCATCACCTCATGAAGCATACGCCCATGCGCAAGGTTGGATGAGTTGGGCTGCGGGGTCTTGAGGACGTACTTCCTGTAGTAACGCTCCCCGCACGTCATGTAGAGGTTCATCTGGCTCCAAGACAGAATGCCAGTGGGCAAAAGAACATCGCTGGCAGCACTAGCGATGATATCCAGTTGCTCCTCTGATTGCTGCCTGTGTCGCGGGACGTCATCTTCGGTCTCATCATCGTCTGCTAACCAAGACATACATTCTCCGTAGTCATGGGGTGGGTGTTAGTCGAACAGATCGTCGTCAAGCCCGGTAGACTCGACGAGAGCTTTCGACGCGTTAGGCGGCGTCAACGAGCCGGCCTGGTGGTCCTCGAGCGTCGTAATCGTGAAGGGCGGCGGAGGGCCCTCCTCCACATACGTCTCGATGAGGCGCTTAGACACGCCCGAGGGATACACAGGGAGTACAGACTCTTTTACCATAGGCCGAAGACTTTGTGGCAAACCGTCCGTACGCGGTACGCTTTGCGCGACAGCTTTCGTCGCAAGCGTGTCTTGGACCTGGACGATCTTCTCCAACACAAGCTGCACCAGCGACAGCGTATCCTTCGCGACATCGGGTGGCTGTTGCGCTTCCATGTCAGCGTAGTCGCGCTCGGTTGCGGGTCGCACGTTTACGCTGACAAAGCTACCCGACGCAAACGAAGAGGCGTCGCTGACAAGCACGTAGCCTTTACTGAATAGGTACTCCGTGAGCATCATGTGTAGCGTGTCAGGGGACAGCTCCAAAGACGAGATAAGAGGTAGGGAAGATTTCATAAGTAAGGTCCTCAGATGCCGCGAGCTTTAGTCGTGGGTTTGTTGAGCTTTTTGTTATAGATACATGCCTCGTCAAATGGCTTAACGCCCGCTGCGGCGCAGATGGCTTGCTTGGGGCACTCACCACAGCGAATAATATCGCAGAGCGTGTCAGCGATGTTCTGGCGAAGATCGATCGCATTACGCAGCGCGTCGTGAACCGTTTTAGGCGTATACAGCCGGTAGACGGTCACAGGCTTGTTCTGTCCAATACGGTGGTTTCGCTTCATGCTTTGTGCGTAGTGCACCAAGTTATACGTCAGCCCGTAATAGATCGTATACGCTGCCGCGTTGATCGTAAAGCCCTCCGATATCGCGACGTTCGACAAGTACACGCGGCACGAGGGGTCCTTGTTGAACTTGCTGCGCGACGTTTCGGCGTCCGTGCTCCCCCCATCGACCTTGACGTATCCGACGCGCTGCTTCTTAAGCGCAGCAGCTAGCGTATCGATCTCTGCCTGGAACTGACACCACACGATGACCTTGCTGTCAGGCTGCGTGAGAATGTCCGAGATCAGCCCCATCGCGACGTCTAGCTTAGGGTGATTCGCCAGCAAGAGTGTGTCGCGTTTAGGCGCAGTCTGCGCGACCATGCAGTGCTTCGTATACGGCTTAACTTCGTCCTCAACGCACTGCATAAGATGGGGGCACTCGTCGCAGATGGTGCTGTCCTTACCGCCGTCGATGACAAACCCGGAGAGGAGCTGAAGCAGCTTCGTGATGCGTTCTGCTGCGTACTGTGTCTCTAACAAGACGTTCTTCTCAGCAATCCACGCCTGATGCCCTTCGACGAGCTGGTTATAGAGATTGCGCGTCTCAGCGTCCAGGGCCACGGGAACATCCACGATGTTAAGCGGTGGTAAGTCGAGCCCAACACAATCATCGGCATCCATCATAAGCGCGCACTCGCCCATGATCTCGTTGAGGATGTCCAGGTTCTTAAAGCCCGCGATGCCAAACCCGTTACGTCGCTTGATGATGTACCGACGTTGGAAGTTCATGTAACCAACGGTGTAGCTCGCGCAAATGAGCTCGAGCATGCGGTAGAGGTGCTGCGGGTCGCCTGCAGAGGGTGAGCCTGACGAGAAGACCATTCGCGCAGCGCGTCGCCCGAGCTTGCTGACACCCTTGGACCTATCCGAGGATATGGATCGCAGGTAGTGGGACTCGTCACACATGAGCACGTCGAAGTCGTACGCTTGCTCCAGCATGGTACGGTCGGAGACAGCGATGTCATAAGACATGATCACGACGTCGGCGCTGCGTAAGTCGGGAAGCTCCTTGAGGATACGCCACGTGCCTTTGGGGCGCTCAAACTCGTACTTGATTGCCCTACGATTGAGCGCTTGGTTTGCCCGCGTGCGCGCCTTGGCGTCGCCTGCGACGATGGCCTCGACGTACTGTCGCTCGACCTCGTAGCACTCGGCAGGCAGCCCCGCAGGGATGGGCTCGTAATACAGGTTTGGGAACTCCACCGCGTAGCGCCACATAGGGTCAACTTGGATGGCAGCCTCTCCTGTGTATATCGCTGTGCGGTCGTCCACAGATAGTACGTTGTTGTTTTCATCGGCCATGGAGATCACATTGAACTCGCCGGGGAAGGCGTGCGTCTCAAACTGGTCCACCCAGTTGTGGACGAGGTGAGGCGGTACCAGCACCAGTGCTTTGTGCGGCTCTCCGGTCTTCTTGAGAAGGCGTAGAAGGTCAATCATGATCTTCGTCTTGCCCAGGCCCATGGTTAAGCCCAGACAACATCGGTAGCGATAGTAGGCAAAGCACAGCGCCTGGTGCTGGTGTGCAAACGGCTTATGCACGTAGTCCATCTCTATCGGCAGCGTTAACGCCTCCTCCATCTCGCGAGCACGTTTCAGCGCATCGACGTGCGCCTGGGCTTCAGGCGTAAAGCGTACGGCGTCACCAAAGACGTCCTCGATGTCTCGGAGCACCGACCACACCGCAGGCGCGAAGGCAGGGAACATCGCGGCGCCCTTTGCAGACTCAGCGTAACCAAAGATGCGATGGATAGGCACGTCGGTGAACGGGGACGTCGTGAAGACAGGTAGTTTACGTACGTGGTCAAACGATAGTACTATCGTCTCAGTGTGTTCTGGCATAGAATAGATCTCCATCTGTAGGGTCCTCAGTGTACCCTCTACTTCTTAAGCAAGGAACGTCGATGAGCAACGATATCATTGAGCAGTTTGGGGGCATAAACGGGTCGACGTCTCACCCTAACCCGATGTTTGACTTTCTGACCGGGTTTGTACCTCGCAAGCTAAAAGACCTGTTTAGATGGACCGAGTACCTGTTCTACAACAGTCCACACATCTTTCAGGCGCTGACCAAGTTGGCCGACTATGTCCTGACAGACATCACCATCGAGACATCAGAGGATACCACACGATCGCTCTATGAGGAGTTCTTTAGAGATAAAAAGATCCTCAGCGTACTCAAAGCGTGCGCGCGCGACCGACTGATCTACGGAAACGTGTTTGTATCGATATACCGCCCAGAAAAACACATGCTGGACTGCAAGTTCTGCAAAAGCTCGACCGCGCTCACCGAGGTTGACTACAAGTACAGCCTAAAAGACAAGACGTTCGAGCACGTATGCTCTCAGTGTAAAAAAACGCAGAAAACGCCGTTGAGCGATGTGCGCGTCATGGCCACGAACTCCGTGCGCGACATGAACGTCATCCGGTGGGACCCCAAGCAAATCGACATCGACTACAATCCTGTAACCGGGCACGCAGCATACTACTACAATATCCCGCCAGAGGTCGTCTCAGCTGTAAAAGAAAGCTCACGCGTTATGATCGATACGATGCCGATACCGCTGCTCGAAGCAGCGAGCTCAGACGGTAAGCTGGTCTTCAAGTTCGAGAAGAAACAGCTCTATCACATGAAGATCGACGCGCCTGCGGGCATCGACAGCTGCTGGGGATTTCCGCCGCTCACCAGCACACTTAAGTCGTTCTACTACACACAGGTTTTGCGTAAGGCCAACGAGGCGATCGCGCTGGACCACATCGTGCCGTTTCGCGTGTTGCACCCTTCCCAAACAGGTCAAAGCAACGACCCCGCCATGATGATCTCGATGGCGCGGTGGGTGGAGGAGACAAAGACCAACCTACGCAAGCACCGCCAGGACCCTAACCACATCATGTTCTCACCCGTCGCGTTAGGCGTGACACAGATGGGAGGTCAAGGGCGTACGCTTATGACCATCGGCGAGATCGAAGCCAGCGAAGCAAACATCGTCGTGGGCATGGGCATCCCCAAGGAGTTCCTATACGGAGGCGTAGCAGGCATCGGCTCACCTGTGATGTTGCGTATGCTCGAGAACCAGCTCATGAGCCAGCGCGCCGACTTGCTGGAGCTCTTGCAGTGGATTGCTGACGCCGCAGGACGCCACGCTGGGTGGAGCAAGGTCGAGACAGACATGACCAACTTCAAGTGGGTTGACGACGTCCAGCAGCGTACGATGATGCTCCAGTTGGACCAAGCATATGGCGTTGTCTCCAAGCGTACGCTGTGTGAAGTTAACGAGATCGACTACGACCAAGAGCGCGCACAAAAGAAAACAGAGATGCTCGAAGACGCGTTGCGCGACAAAGAGCTTCAGATCGAACTGCAGAAGATTCAGAACGATCTTGCCACACAAGCGGCGCAGCAGGCAGGCAGCGGTCAGGGACTTGGCTACGATCAGCAGGCTGTTATCGCAGAGGCGGATATGCTGGTCGAGCAGCTCCTTGGCTTGGAGCAGGGGCAGCGCAAGTCGCAGCTATCTGCGCTTAGCGCCGAGGACCAGGTCATGTACGCAGTCGTGATCCAGCGACTTGAGCAAGCTCAGCTTAACATGCAAAACGACGCACAAGCACAGGCAGGCGTATGAACTCCCGTATACCCGCACCGCCCCCTTCTGCAGACAAGCCGGTAGACCCTACCAAAAAGGTCACGTCGTGGAAAACGCACGTGCGTGTGTTTGACATGACCAACCCAGACCACGCGAAAGAATACGCTGCGCTGATTGACTCTGTGATGGCGCAGGAAAACATCTTACGCTGGGAAAAGATGTATGACGCTCCCCCCGGAGCGCTTATGGTCAGCTGGATGACGCCGTCAATCGACCCCGCGGTCAAGGTGTACTCAACACCGGAAGTGCACATCAACCCAGAGACAGGTGAGCCATACCTTACGCAGCCCAAGTGGCCCCGCGGTCTACCTCCAGACTACGCGGGGCCACTTCCGGGTGCCAGTACAGACGAGCTCAGGCAGTACCTGAAGAGTAAGGCCCCTGAAGAACCCCAAGAATGAAGCTGTACAACACGTCGTCAAGGTCGACCAGGCGCGACGTGTCGACTAGATGCACCGTGGCCCCGACGTGTCGAAGTGCGGCGATGACAAAGCTCGTAATGGCTTCATACTCCGTGGTGTCGCCGTACCGTCCAAGGTCTGTCATGTGTGCCGAGAGGATGTGGGCCAGCCGGTCGTAGTCCATGGCAAATCGGTCACGGTCAGACGTGAACCGCGCTGCGAGAAGCGGCTCATACAAAACCATGGTCTGGTGCGCTGCGTAGCCGTAGCTTGTGACGATAGCGTTTGTCACCGCGTCGATCCCTTCTTGCGGGTCCATATACGGTACGTCGAGAACGACGCGCGTCACCGCTTGCGCACGGAAAGCGTCGTCTGCGTTGGGGAGCACGTCCTCCACGAGCTCATTGAAAACTTCGCGGTAGAGATCCTCGACTGACGTCCAGTAGTAGTTGATGGAAGTGCGCGCCACACCCGCCAACTCTGCGATGTAACGCACAGACAGTTTATCCGGTGACCGCTGCGCGATTAAGCGAGTGGCCTGGAAGATGCGGTAAGGAGTGGTGCCTTCTTGGCGGTGCAGGGGCAGATTGTTGTCCATGATACGCTCGTGTTGTGAGTGTTCTAAAGCAAAAGAAAAGCACACCGCGTACGCGGTGTGCGACGCCCCACACGACGCCGAAGCGTCGTGTGGGGCTTGTGGTTTACGCGACGCGGGCCTTGGCCTTGGGGGCCTTGGCGCTGGGGTCACCGTCGATCGCCATGGCTTGGAGCGCGGAGCTCCAGGCCGCCGCCGCGTTTGCCGCGGCGGCCTGGCGCGAGGCGGCCTGGACCTTCTCCCCGAGGTGCTCGGGAAGGACTTCGAGGAGGGCAAAGCCCTCCTCGAAGTCCTTCCCGAGTAGGAGGAGTGGGGTGCCGTCGATGGTGACGACTGCGACGGTGACCCAGCCCGTTCCCAGGACATGACGGCCAAGGAGGTGTCGTTTTGACACCTCCTTGGCCGCGGACACGCCCACGGACACGCCCAACGACCCCACCGCCGCAGCGGTGAGGATCGTTGGGGTGAAGTCCACGAGCAGGGACCCGGCCTTGAGGACCTGGCCGCCGCGGATCGCGGCGGCCAGGTCCTGTGCCACGAAGGACTGCTGCAGGACCTTGCCCAGGACCTTGCCGGCTTTCTGGATCTTATAGGCACGCTTGAACTCTTTGATAAAGCCCATGGCTTTATCCTCCTGTATCGTCCTTAAGTTCAGTAACCACACTGACCGGACGTTGTCCGTGTGGCGTGGAGATGCTATATCTCCGTATCATAATCTTATACCAGGATAAGAGGGTGTTTTTATGATACCCAACGCTGTATAGTAGTAGAAGGATCTATCGCTATTTCTAACCCATGAGAGCTGTTTTATGGCAGACGACAAAACCCCGAAGCTGTACCCCCTAATGGTCAACGCGGATGAGCGTCGCGAGCGTATACGCGAAGGGATCATGCAAGGCGTGGAGCTGGCGTTTCCTATGCAAGGGAAACACTACGATCTACGTCTCGAGTCGTTTGAGGTCGATCGAAAGCTGTACAGTCCTAATGAGCAAAAGCAAGCGTTGCTCGAGAAGAAGACGCTCACTGAGCCCATCAAGGGTACGCTAGCCCTTGTGGATAAGGCAACAGGCGAAGTGATCGAACGTAAGAAGAAGACGCTGGCGCACATGCCGTACTTCACAGAGCGCCACACGTTCATCCTCAAAGGAAACGAGTACGCGGTGTCCAACCAGGTACGCATCAAGCCGGGCGTGTACACGCGAGAGCGGGGTAACGGCGAGCTCGAAGCTGCGTTCAACCTGGCCAAAGGCAAAAACTTCCGCCTCAGCATGGACGGCGAGAAGGGCATCCTGCGTATGGAGTACGCGACGACGCGCATTCCACTCTACCCTGTGCTCACATCGCTAGGCGTTACTCACGCTGCTATTGCGAGCGCGTGGGGAAAAGACCTGGCCGACGTAAACCGAGATTACGTGCAGGGCAAAGAGGCTGCCGCGGTTACGCAGCTGTATACGAAGATCGTCTCGCCCTATGCACAAAAGAAGGACGCGACCTTACAGGAGAAGATCGATGCCATCAAAGCGTCGTACTCTTCTACCAGACTAGACCCCAACGTTACGCGGGTGACGCTAGGGTCCGAGTACAGCAGCGTGGAGCCCGCAACGCTGCTTGCTGCGTCTCGCAAGATCATCAACGTCTATAACGCTAAGGAAGAGGCCGACGACCGCGACTCACTGGCGTTCAAGACACTGCATACGGTCGAATCGTTCATGAAGGAGCGCATCATCAAACACGCCACAAAAGATGTGGTGCGTAAAGCGACGCGCAACTTAAACAAGCCGCTAAACGACCCCAAGATCGACACGTTCCTGTCCAACTCACCCTTCTCGAAGTCGCTCACCAGCTTCTTGACGAGCTCAGCGTTGGCAAACACACCCATGCAGATCAACCCGATGGAGATTCTCGATAGCTCCGTCAAAGTGACGAGCCTTGGTGAAGGCGGCATCTCGTCTACGCTAGCGGTGCCAGACGAGGCCCGCGATGTCCACGGCAGTCACTTGGGGATGCTCGACTTCGTGCGTACGCCTGAGTCGGGTAAGGCCGGCATCGACATCCGCGCCACGATACACCTGGCGCGAGACGATGAAGGCAACATGTACACGCCCATGTACAACGAGCGTACCGGCAAGGCGGAGTTCATCGCGGCAGATAAGCTCGTACAGTCAAACATCGCGTTTCACGGGCAGCGCGACCGCGTCAAGGCGGATAAGAGCGTGGATGTGCTGACCAACGGACGCGTACGCAGTGTGCGTGGTAAAGACGTTGACTACTCCGTGCCCTACGCTGCCAGCATGTACTCCCCTGCGACAAACCTGGTGCCCATGCTCGACAGCGCGATGGGCAACCGTAACATCATGGGCGCCAAATTCCAGACACAGGCACTGCCGTTGGTCGAGCGCGAGCAGCCATACGTCCAAGTTAAGGCCTGGAACAAGGACACATCCGTCGAGTCTGAGCTCGCCAAGATGATCTCACCCCACGCACCGGTCAGCGGCACGGTCGAGAAGATCGACGACAACTACATCTACATCCGTAAAGACCGCTCGAAGACCGCGTCCGTACCTGCGCGTGAGTTCGCGTCCGTACGCACCCCGGTCTATATTGCGTCTCACAACGAGACGAAGACCGCCAGCGAAGTTCAAACCGCAGTCAACGCTAAAGGCGCGATACGTCGAAACAACGCTGACGACGACATCGTGCGCGTGCCGTACAGCACGAACTTCCCGTTGACCAGCAAGACGTTCGTGCATGACACGTTAAAGGTCAAAGCAGGCGACAAGGTTCAGTCCGGTCAGCCCATTGGCGACAATAACTTCACGCGTGATGGCGCGCTGGCGCTGGGCAAAAACATGCGCGTCGCGTACATGGCGTACAAAGGCTACAACTCAAACGACGCCCTCGTCATCAGCGAGAGCGCGCAGAGGAAGTTGACCAGCGAGCACATGTACAAAGAGTCGCTGACGATCGACAAGGGCATTACGCTGCACCGCGATAAGCACAAGGCCTACTTCGGGACCAAGTACTCGCGCGCTGAATACGACCAGCTCGACGAGCGCGGCGTCATCAAGAAAGGGGCTATCGTTAACGATGGCGACCTCCTTATCGCAGCGCTTCGAGAGTCGCAGCCTAACGCGCACGCGCAGATGCTTGGCAAGCTGCACAAGTCGTTGGTTAAGCCATTCAATGATGCTGGCGTGACCTGGAGTCACCACGCAAAAGGCGAAGTCATCGACGTGGCAGTGACCTCTGGAAGCGTTCTTATCACCGTACGGTGCGAAGCCCCCATCGAGATCGGGGATAAATTAGCGAATCGCTTCGGCGCAAAAGGCGTTGTTTCTAAGATAGTTCCGGACGCTCAGATGATTCAAGACGAGCAGGGGCGACCCATCGATATTCTCATCACCAGCGCCAGCATCAACTCACGCGTAAATCCGAATCAAGTCATCGAGACAGCGCTCGCTAAGGTCGTCGAGAAAACGGGCAAGCCCATCGTGTTGCCGCAGCAAGAGGGGTTTGATAACGTTCAGTTCGCCAAAGACCTCCTAAAAAAACACGGCGTACGCGACAAAGAGACGGTCTACGACCCTGAGACGCAACGCAAGATCCCCGGCATCATGGTAGGTCCTCAGTACACGTTCAAGATGTTCAAAAGCACGGACACCAACTACGCCGCGCGCGGTGTAGGTCCTGGGTACGACGCTAACCTCCAGCCATCAAGAGGCGGGGAGTCGGGTGCCAAGTCCATCGGAAAAATGGAGTTCAACGCCCTCATCGCACACAACGCCAGGTCGCTGCTCAACGAGGTCGCTTCGGTCAAATCGCAGAACAACGACGAGTACTGGCGCAGGCTTCAGCTGGGACTCCCTGCGGTGCCGCCAAACGATAACTTCGCCTATAACAAGTTCCAGTCGATGCTAAGCGGCGCTGGCATCAAGATGCGCAAGAACGGCACGGAGCTCAGCCTCGCGCCGCTAACCGATAGAGATATCGACGCTATGGCCCAGGGCATCATCGAGAACGCTAACCTGACCAAAACGCGCACCGGTAAGGGCGCTGCGTTTGTAGAGCCCGAAGTAGGCGGACTGTTCGACCCGGCCACAACAGGTGGGCTGTCGGGTACCAAGTACGCGAAGATTGAGCTGGCTGAGCCCGTCGTCAACCCCATCTTCGAGGAGCCCGCGCGTCTGCTTCTCGGGCACAGCAAAGCCGAGTTTACCAAGCTTCGTAACACCAACGGCGCAGCCGAGCTCAAGTCGCGCTTGAACAACATCGACCTCGACGCCGAGGAGCGTGCGCTGCGTGAATCTGTGCGTACAACCAAGGGCAGCTCACGTAACGTCGCCATCAAGAAGATCAAATACATCCAGGCGCTCAAGAAAGAAGGCCTGAAGGCGGGCGACGCGTACGTGCTCTCGAAGGTCCCCGTCACCCCGCCCATCATGCGTCCTCTGTCGCCTAACCCCGACGGCACCACGCTGGTCGCAGACGCTAACTACCTGTACCGCGACCTGATGCTTGCCAACGAGGTCGTCAAAGAGACACCCCAGGAGCTGCTCGACGCCGAGGGGCTGCAAGCGCAGCGCGCGCACCTGCACGATGCCGTAGGCGCGTTGTTCGGGACCAATGACGCTGTGAGCCCCCAGAACCAGGGCCGCGGAGTTAAAGGACACCTCACCCAAATCACCGGCGACGGCAGTCCCAAGTACGGTTTTTTCCAATCGAGGCTGCTCAAGCGTAGACAGGATCTATCTGCGCGTGCGACGATCGCGCCAGATCACACGCTGGGCATGGACGAGGTGGGGATGCCCGAGGCTATGGCGTGGGAGACGTACTCGCCGTTCATCATCAAACGCCTCATCCAGCAAGGGTCAACGGCTATAGACGCACGCAACGCAGTCAAGGCCAAGTCACCCGCAGCTCGACGCGCGTTGGACGTTGAAATCCAAAAACGCCCCGTGTACTTTAACAGAGCGCCTACGCTGCACAGGTACAACGTCATCGCGGCGTACCCTAAGCTGATCGGCGGTAAGACCATACACATGAGCCCGTTTGCCGAGGCAGGCATGAACGCAGACTACGACGGTGACGCCGTTCAGCTGCACGTGCCGGTTAGCGACGCGGCGATACGTGACGCCAACTCCATGACGCTATCGAATCTGATCTTTGCAGACCGAAGCAAGGACTCCCTCATGGTCTTCCCAGCGCATGAAGCGATCATCGGAAACTACATGGCGACGTCGCGGAACGCAGGCGGAGCGGTACGTAAGTTCAAGACGATGGCAGAGGCCAAGGCGGCGTACAACCGCAATGAAATCAATATGGACACCCCTGTCGAAATCGAGGAGCTCAAATGAAAAAGATCAGCATTGATCAGGAGATGCCAGCCGCCAGCCGCCTGATAGAGGCGATGAGCTCACTAAACATGGCAGAGGGGGAATACCTGCCACCTGAAGACCCTAGAACCGACGAGACTATCGACGTCTGGGGGCCAGCAGGTCAACTTGAAGGTGCGGCGAGCTTGCCACTGCCTTACGGCGAACCAAAGCAAGCGATGCTGGGTGGGCTGGCCGCTAAAGGCCTGGTGATGGCGGGCAAAGGTGCGTTGGGCGCAGGCAGGGTGGGCCTGGCTGCCGGTAAAGCCGGGCTAGGCGCGGGAAAAGCCGGGCTAGGAGCAGCAGGGAGCGCCGCTAAGGCAGGGGGTAAATTCCTGCAAAATGGAGGGGCACGCGGCGCCCTTGGACAGGCCCCGCTCGCCACAAACAAGTCCAGCCTACTCACAGACGTGGCGCCTTCCGTGACGATGTCATCTTACGAACTGAATAGGACGTTGAAATGAGCAAAACCTACGGACAGATTCTGTTTGAGCAGACGATGCCGGCTGAGGTGAAGCTTGAGGGTCCTGTTACCAAGAAGACGCTTAACCGGGCTATGTCTGACTACGCGAAGAAGGACCCTACAGGGTATGTAGGCGTCATCCAGCGCGTTAAAGAGTTTGGAGACCTTGTCGCAACGTATGAAGGCATCTCAGTCGGCCTAGACGATATCGCACCAGATAGGAGTAGACGCGATCCAATCATCGCGGACGCGCTCAAACGCGTAAGAGAAGCCAAGACAGACAAAGAAAAGCGAGAGATCATCTCTGCAACAGAAGCAGCTGTCCAAGAGATCACAGCGCTGCACCCGTCAGATATGACGCTCATGGCTAAATCTGGTGGACGCGGCTCTATCAACCAGCTCATGAAAACCGTGGCTAGTCCCATCGCCGCAACAGACTCCACAGGTGCGGTCGTACCTTGGCTCATCACGAAGTCGTACGCCGAGGGGCTTAAGCCATCCGAAGTGTGGGTAGCGGGCGCTGAAGCACGCAGGAACGCAATCGCGTCTACAGGCTCAGTCGTCGAGCCTGGTGCGGTGGCTAAAGTCGTCGTATCAAACATGGAGGACCTTGTTGTCACCGAAGCAGACTGCGGCACAAACAACGGCATCCGTAAGCCCACTAAAGACTCGAACGTGGTGGACAGGTACCTCGCTGAACGAGCGGGGACGTACGGTGTAGGAACTCTCGTCACGGATGAGGTCGTCGCCACACTGCTCAAAGCGAAGGTCGATACGATCACAGTGCGCTCCCCGTTAACCTGCGAGATCGACGGGTCCGTATGCCAAAAGTGCATGGGCCTAAACGAGTGGGGCAAAGCTTACCCGGTCGGGACCAACGTGGGCGTACGCAGTGCGCAAGCGATGACTGAGCCTCTGACGCAGTTCTCTCTGAACGCTAAGCACGGCGTCCGTTTATCAGGCGATGGTAAGGGCAAGTTGAGCGGCCTGACAGGGTTTCGTGTGCTCACAGAGGTGCCCAAGAGCTTTACGGATAAAGCTGCGCTTGCCAAACACGACGGCGTGGTGACCAAAGCCGTTCCAGCGCCACAGGGCGGCTACTACGTGTACGTCAACAGCACGCAGCACTATAGCGGCCCCGGCTTAGCACCTATCGTAAAGATAGGCGATACAGTAGAGCGGGGCGACGCGCTAACCGACGGCACAGCCATGCCCAACGAGCTCGTGGCTGCTAAAGGTATGGGAGCGGGGCGTCACTACCTATCTACCCAGCTCAACGAGCTCTACGAGCGTCAAGGCGTGCAGATCGACCACAGGCACACCGAACTGCTTGCAAGAAAAGCGATCAACTACGTAGAGATCGACAAAGACCCCACGAACACGTTCCTTGAAGGCGACGTCGTGCAGTTTGACCATGTCAAGCGCGCGCTAAGGAAACGCGGCAAAGATACGCCGCTCGCCCAAGCCGCAAATGCAGTGCTGGCGTACCCCGTGCTGCACTACTCCGAGGGTACGAGGCTGACGCCGTCTGTCATCGCCGCGCTAAAGACAGCCAACATCAAGTCAGTACAGGTGGTGCAGAAGGACATCGAGTTTACGCCGGTCATGAAAAGCATGATCCAGACCCCGCTGTTGAGCGACGACTGGATGAGCCGCCTCAGTCACCGCTACCTGAAGAAGACGCTGCTAGATGGTGCAGGCATGGGCATGGTGAGCAACATCGCGAGCACCGCCCCCGTGCCTGCGTACATCGCTTCCGGGCAGTTCGGGGAAGGAGAGCAGGGTAAATACGCTGCTGCGGGTGCACTAAAGCGGCTGCTTGTAGGCGGCGGCTCTGCGGCGACATCCAAAACTAAGCCGCGCGTACTCGGTACGTCCAAGTGGACGTCGGGGGGTCTGGACAACGACGCCCTTGCGGCCAAGAGAATACGTGGGCAGCTGGGTGCTGAGAGGTTTGACAACCTCAACATTTTCGACGACAGCGGCGTCTTAACAGACGATGGACGTCAGAAAGTGGAAGCGCTGCGCGGAATCGTCCCAGGCATCGTGAAGAACCGCAAGGTCGACTTCAACTCAGATCGCGTACAGAGTAAGCTACACAACGCGGGTATCAGTGCGTTTGACTTCGGGGAAGATGACTACAACCGACTCGTCAAAGCGCGTGGTGGCGTAGGCAAGCGGCTATTGACGTCTGCAAAGAACGTGGCGCTAGGCGACGACCCTGTCGCTGTGCTGTCCCAGCGAGCACAGCAAGGAGGCCTGTTAGGGCGTGGAGGTCTGCTGTTTGGTGACCTGTCCTTAGACCCGGACGTAGTACGCGCGTTCAAGAACATGCGTAAAGACCCCTCGGCGCAGAACGCGGTGTCTCTGCTGACAAGTGGCTTCACTGACGTCGTGCTAAACAAAGGTATGTCCTACGGCCTGCCTGCGTTGGGGGTCTATGAAGCAGCAACGCAGACGTTGCCAGAGGGCCAGTCGCGCGGTGAGCAAGTGGCTATGCCCATAGGTGATACGCTGGGCTGGGCGCTGAGCGGGCCATTGGGCATGGTCGGCGGTACCGCGGTATCCAGCGCACTGCGTACGGGTTTCGGGGAGGTAGGGCGGCGACTCGACCCTGCGGCGACACCCAAACCAGCTAACGCAAGCGCGCTAGGCAAAACTTATTTGCAAAACGTGCCTACATCGTTTACGTCGCACCCTTTAATGAACTACTATACAGCTGCGGACGTCGCTCGAGCGCAGGCCGCCCGTCTGTATGAACAACAGCTGGCACAGCGAAACGCGGGTAACTCTGCGAACAATCGATAACGGCGCAGACGCACACAATGACATTGTGTGCACCACCACATCTGCGTATACTGCGGTAAGTAACCCGCTTAACCTTAGAGGACAAAGCATATGTCTATCACGAAGATCGCATTTGCCCGTGGCGTCGTACAGGGTCTCCAACGTGCCAACATCACCGCCTACAACCACCGTGAAGGCGTCAACAAGCTGGCATTTGAGGCAGCTAAGTTACTGAGCGTTGATCCTGCCATCGCCGAGGTGCCGCAAGCAGACGTGTTGAAGATCGCTGAGTACTTCAACGCGTGGGACCATCAGCTCGCACAGGTCGGCAAGACAGCGAGCACCTACGGGTCTCCCGTGTTCTACACCAGCGAAGACGAGGCCATCGGTGACCTTATGGCTAAGACGGCGCGTCGCGTGTACGCGAACGTTACTGGCACCTCCGTGTCCGAGCCGCAGCCCCAGAACGACCTCATGAACGCCGCGATGCAGACCAACCTCGGTCAAGCAGAGCAAGCTCGCCGTCCCGAGGAGTACGCCAACGTGGGCCAAGGGAACACCAACTTCTCCGAGCCACAAGCCGCACGCGTCGGCGTCGAGCAGCCACACCCGCACCAGCAAGGTGGCTCGGCAGGCACGACGAACTCCGCTGCTGAGGCGAGCAAAGTCGCGTCGGTATGGGATACACTGTACGCCACGACGCGCAGCTACGTGAACACCAAGCTCGCGCAAGACTACTCCGTACGATTGAACGCTGGGGACCAAGACAAGGTGACACGCCAGCTCATCACCCAAGATCCCGCGACGCACGACGAGTTCCTGTTCAAGGTGGCTACCCACGTCAAGAATCAGCACGCCCAGACCGTGGGCGGCCTTCTACAAAGCCGCTGAGTATAACGAGGCACCCATGAGCACAGACACGCAAAACGGCGAGAGCACGAACCATGCTCGACTGATGGAGACCCTGCGTCAAATCGCATCCATCGCGAACTTGGCAAGTATTCCTGTGTCCATGGGTGCCCATGTCTTCATGGAAGACACAGAACTAAAAGACGACCTACTCAACATACTGTCTACAGGTCTGACTGCGCTTAACGCACCTATCGCGGCAGACACAGCTCGTCAAGCGGTGCGCGACGTCCGAACACCCGACCAACACGGGAACAAACCCTCACCTGGAGCGGTGGCCCGCGCTGCTGCGCCCGACATCGCTATGCGTACTTTGCCTGTACTGGAGATGCTTATCCGTCAGGCGCTATAACCCACTTAAAGGGGCCGCCCATGCTATCTCCCAGAACGCAAGCGCTCGCACAACAAGCCACACCACAAACCGAGGAGGACCTTTTCAGGCAAGGATTTCAAGACCTTGCTTTGTCTAAAGGTTTAGCCGCGCTGCCCTACCTCGCAGAAGCTATCGTCAGCTTTAAAGTGTTGGACATCGACATCGAGAATGGGACGGCCAGCGGCACGCTCATCTGTGATATCAACGGCAAAGAGCTCCATATCCCTGTAGTACTGTCCAAAGGCGCTATTGAGCCCATGGACATGGCGTACGTGAAAGACCTGGATACTATGGTGCCGCTGTCGCCCAGGTGGTTGGAAGAGATCGAGACGATGATGTCGTCTGGTATGGGCCGTGCCGTAGAACCGCCTAAAGGCCTTCGCGGAGACATGGACATCCGCAATGTCATGGTGCCCCCATCGACGGGCCGGTACTCCTACGCGTCACACGCCGGTACACCGCATCTTCTGAACTACCTGAGCCAGAGCAGTAACCTCGCCAAGACCGCTTTTCTCAAGACGTTACGTAAGCACCCTCGCATCGCTAAGTACGCGGCGGAAGTATACGGCGTTGAGAACCTCGTCAGCGTGCTCAAACATAACGCGCCTGTAGCTGCCGTGAAGACGTCGTCGTTGCCTCAGCTGGAGATATACAGCGCGGATACGCCTGTCGAAACACTCAAGCGCGTGTTCCTCGACTCGGCCCCGGCTGCAATGCAGGACATCACACGTACAGGGTACGCGTACGTCGACCCTCGTGACAAGAACAGCCTGAACACCCTGGTCGCACAAGAGTCGCGAATCCAGCTAGAAACGCCTACCGCGACAGGGTTTTACCGCGTCTACTTCTCGGACGGCACGATGCCTGTGGCGTTTGTGTGCTGTGATGTAGAGATGCTTGATGGAGAGGGCCTGGCGCCCTTACGCGCGTCTAGCCGCGGCCAGGAGACGAAAAGGCAGGAGATGTTGGTGATCTTAGAGGATGGCCGACATCTCCTCACGACTTCCAGCTTCTTAGCGACGCTGGCAGCTCCCGCAGACGTGCCTGCCAAGTTCAACCAGCTGTTCGCACACAAAGACCCTAGAACACCCCGCAACAGTCAGCGCGGTGTCTTCTACCGCGTAAAAAATGGGCGGGCGTGCTGTGTGGAGCCTATCAAGATCAAGCGCGTGTACGCCACCGACGGCAGCCACACGTATCATGTGCACAGCTACACCGGAACAACCACAGTCATCGTCCAGGCAAAGGACCGCGACTACAGCTCACTCAAGCGCCTTGGACCAGGTAACCCACGCTTTCTAGGCTACGATATGTACGCCAGCGGCGGTTACCGCGCCGACGGGCTTGGTCCCGAAGCTATCTGGGATGACGATGTCGTTAATGGCTCCACAACGCTGATGCCTAATGACTACAAGTTCATCCCACTCGCGGACGTCATCACACGCAACACGTTGCTGTGCAATAACACAACCATCCTCGCGCTGTTCTACGACGCGTTCCGCCTCTCCGGCGCGCCTCTAGTCACGCTGCGCGGCAGCAAGGGCGGAACGACGTACGTGAACGGTCAGATGGAGACCGACGTCGGTGCTGTAAAAAAACTGGCTATGGAGTACAGGCTAGCGGTGCCAGACGCGATCAACCTCGTAAACGCGGCTTCTGGTGGCGTGACCAAAGAGGCGTTCGTAGTGGCACCACGTCTGCGCGATAAGGTGGCCAGTCAAATCAAGGCCGCGATGGACGGAGTGGCTCCGGATCCTGCGATGATGGATCCTGCGATGATGGATCCTGCGATGATGGATCCTGCGATGATGATGCCTCCACCGCCGTCACCTACCGAGATCGCGGCGCAAGAGGTCATGCAGCAGCTGGCACAGAGCCATCAAGGTGTCCAGCAGCAGCTGCTCACGCAAAAGCAGCAGCTCGAGCTACAGATCCAGGCCATCCAAGCGGTCAACGCACGCGCAGCTGAGATCAGTCAGCAGATGGCCGGTGGCCCTTCGATGGGGATGGACCCGGCTATGATGGACCCGGCTATGATGGACCCTTCGATGGGGATGGACCCTTCGATGGGGATGGACCCTTCGATGGGGATGGACCCTTCGATGGGGATGGACCCTTCGATGGGGATGGACCCTTCGATGGGGATGGACCCTTC